>WNFD01000821.1_pt1 | contig 30861 bp, 26 predicted proteins | sample 5400491 | NCBI WGS metagenome assembly WNFD01 (sample SAMN13153343, study PRJNA577476) | soil metagenome | isolation source: 120 cm saprolite under Douglas fir tree site 2 hole 2 replicate 2 | place: USA:California | collected 2015-04-18
ATGCGCATAGCGATGATCGGGACAGGGTATGTCGGCCTGGTCTCCGGCGCGTGCTTTTCCGAATTCGGCGTATCAGTCACCTGCGTCGACAAGGATGCCGGCAAGATCGGACGCCTGATGCGCGGCGAGGTCCCGATCTTCGAGCCGGGCCTCGACCAGCTGGTGGCGAGCAATGCCGCGGCGGGGCGGCTCAGCTTCACGACGGATCTCAACGCCGCAGTCAATGGGGCCGATGCCGTTTTCATCGCCGTCGGAACCCCGTCGCGGCGCGGCGACGGCCATGCCGATCTCAGCTACGTCTTCGCCGCCGCTAGCGAGATAGCCGGGGCCCTGGCGACGCGAACCGGCGAACGCACGGTCGTGGTCACCAAGTCGACGGTGCCGGTCGGCACCGGCCGCCAGGTTGAGCGGATCCTCGAGAAGACGCTGCCGCCCGACCGCTTCGACGTTGCCTCGAACCCGGAATTCCTGCGCGAAGGATCGGCCATTCAGGATTTCATGCGGCCCGACCGGGTGGTCATCGGCACCGAGAGCGACCACGCGAGGGCGGTGCTGGGAGCGCTGTACCGGCCGCTCTATCTCCTGGAAACGCCGATGGTCTTCACCTCGCTGGAGACCGCCGAGCTGATCAAATACGCGGCCAACGCGTTTCTCGCGACCAAGATCACCTTCATTAACGAGATGGCGGACCTCTGCGAAGCGGTCGGGGCCGATGTCCAAGACGTCGCCCGGGGGATGGGCCTCGACGGGCGCATCGGCCGCAAATTCCTGCATGCCGGTCCGGGCTTTGGCGGGTCGTGCTTCCCCAAGGATTGTCAGGCGCTGGTCCGCTCCGCGGAGCTTGCCGAGACGCCGCTGTCGATCGTCGAGACCGTGCTGCGCGTCAATGACGCGCGCAAGCGCGGGATGGCCGACCGGATCGTCGCGGCGTGCGGCGGCAAGGTTGCCGGCAAGGCCCTGGCGGTGCTCGGGCTGACCTTCAAGCCCAATACCGACGACATGCGCGACAGCCCGAGCCTGGCGATATTGCCGCTATTGCACTCGGCCGGTGCGACGGTCCGAGCCTTCGATCCCGAAGGCATGGAAGAAGCCAGGAAACTGATGCCCGACCTCGACTATTGCGACGATGCCTACCAGACGATGAAGGGGGCCGACGCCCTCATTCTGGTCACCGAGTGGAACGAATTCCGTGCGCTTGATCTCGCTCGGGTCAAGTCGCTGCTGCGCCACCCCGTCGTGGTTGATCTGCGCAATATCTACCAACCGGACGAGATGATCGCGGCCGGGCTCAGTTATCACAGCATCGGCCGACCCGCCAATCAGCCGGGCAGCGAGAAGATGACCAAGAATTCGGCCGATCTGCAGGCCGCATCCTGAACCCGCGGTCTAAATCCATCGGGCTCGGCAACCTCTGAGGACAATTCGATGCGCACGGTTCTCAAACGCGTTCTGGTCACCGGCGGCGCCGGATTTCTCGGCTCGCATCTCTGCGAGCGCCTGCGCGCCGCTGGCCACGATGTGCTCTGCGTCGACAATTACTTTACCGGCCGCAAGGACAATATCGCCCACCTCATGGATGATTCGCTGTTCGAGGCGATGCGGCACGACGTGACCCATCCGCTGTTCGTCGAGGTCGACGAGATCTACAACCTCGCCTGTCCCGCCTCACCGATCCATTACCAATTCGACCCGGTGCAGACAACCAAGACCAGCGTGATCGGCGCGATCAACATGCTGGGCCTTGCCAAGCGGGTTAAGGCCAAGATCCTGCAGACCTCGACCTCGGAGGTTTACGGCGATCCGACGCTGCACCCACAGCCCGAAAGCTACCGCGGCAGCGTCAACCCGATCGGCCCGCGGGCTTGCTATGACGAGGGCAAGCGCTGCGCCGAGACGCTGTTTTTCGATTATTACCGACAGCACAAGGTCCGCATCCGGGTCGTGCGCATCTTCAATACCTATGGCCCGCGCATGCACCCCAATGACGGACGGGTGGTCTCGAACTTCATCGTGCAGGCCCTCAAGGACGAGCCGATCACGCTGTACGGCGACGGCACGCAAACCCGCGCCTTCTGCTACGTCGACGATATGATCGAAGGCTTCCTGCGGATGATGGATGCGCCCGATGAGGTCATTGGGCCGATCAATCTCGGCAACCCGGTCGAAACCTCGGTCGGGGAACTCGCCCGGCTGGTCGTCGAGATGACCGGCTCGCGCTCCAAGATCGTGCACCGGCCCCTGCCGGTCGACGATCCGATCCAGCGCTGCCCCGACATTTCCCTGGCGAAGAGAGTGCTCGATTGGCAGCCGCACACCGCGCTGCGCCCCGGGCTGGAGCGCACGATCGCCTATTTCGACAAGCTGTTGACAGAACGCGGCGAGACGCTGAAGCGAAAGGCGGTGGCGTAAGGGGCCACCGCGCTCACGGCCCGAACAGCGGGATGTGGGTCTGACAGCGGCCGCGGGCCTGGACGAGGCGACCGGACGACGCGCCGAGGCTCTTCTCTTCGAGCGGCTGATACGGCGTCGCACAGAGCTGGTCGGACAGGAGGCCATTGACGGCTGGGTGGTAGGCGTTGAACTCGGCGAATTCGGGCGGGATATCGCCCGCCGGCGCGAGCGCGCTGGTGCCGAAATCATCCTTGACCGGGATGTACGGCGTGCAGCCCGCCACGATCGCGGGCAAGAGGACGAGAGCGAGAAAACCGCGCATGGCACCATCCGGGGGCTCGCCAGAGCCGCCGCAGTGTGCCGACAGCGCGCGGGTGAAGCAACCGCGGCGTTCAGGCCGGCGGCGTCCGCCAACCGGCGGCAGGGCGGTGCCGGTGGAATTCGTCAGTGGTGCTTGCCTCCGTCGCCGCCGTGGCCACCGCCGCCACCGCCGACCGCGCGCGTCCCGCCCCCGCCGCCGCCGTGGCCCCCACCGCCACCGGCGCGAATCATCGCGGCGCCCGCGCCGCCCCCGCCATGACCGCCGCCATAGAAGCCGCCTCGTCCTGCTGCCGTCCCGCCAAATCGACCCGCTGCGCCCGAGAAGCCCCGTCCGCCGGTCAAGGCGGCGCGGCCCGCGGTCGCGTAACGTCCGCCGGTCCGACCAGCACGGCCCGCGGTCGCGTAACGTCCGCCGGTCCAGCCGGCGCGGCCCGCGGTCGCGCCCCGGCCGCCGATCGCGGCAGTTGTGGCGCCGCGCCCGCCGATGGCGGCAGTAGTGCCGGCGGTCGCACCGCGGCCGCCGGTCACCGCGGCGCCGGTTGTGGATGCACCGCGCGCGGCGCCGGCGACGGTACCGGAGGCCGCGCTGGCGGTACCGACGGCGCCGGGCGCGGCGGCGTTATGGGTCCAAACCGCACGGCCGGCTGAGCCAGCACCACCGCCAGCGAGGCCGGCACCGCCGCCGCCGAAACCCGCGCCCCTGCCGCCGAGCGCACTGTAACGGCCCGGATCGACGAGGATGTTGCCGCCGCCCCAATTGAAGGTCCCCCACCCCCATAGCGGGCCGTAAAATCCGACATCGACACCGTATCCGAAGCCGATCAGAAACCCCGGCGCGAAGGCAAAGCCGGCCGGGTACGGGAACAGGTAGGGCGGGTAGCCCGGGTATGGCCAGGAACCGTAGATCGATGCGGCATCGTAGACCGGAGCGTAGACGATCCCAGGGTTCTCGGGCTCGATGGCCCAATAACCGTCTCGCTGCGCGACGGCGCATCGGCATTGCGGGCCGCTCTTCAGGTGTCCCGCCGCGGCCGCTTGCTGGCGCAGACGCTGCACCTCATTCATGCAGTCGGCTTGCTGCGCGACGAAAGCGGCGCCGAGCTTTTGCGTCCATTCGACTCGAGCGTTCATCATTTCAAGCACATGGGCGAATGGCACCAGCGCCTTCACGCTTGGGTCCCATTGCTTTTCGCGCAGTGCGTCGACCAGTGCCTTGCCCTTCAACCGGCGATGGGCCGGGACTTTGAGCCAGCGCGCCGCCTCGACGATTTCGAGCGGATAGGTCGACGCCATCAGGATCTGGCTGAGCAGCTGGTCCGGATAGAGTGCAATCGGCGCGAGCAGCTGGCCGAGCTCGGCTTGTGTGAGATGCGGCCCGGCCGGCGTCTCCGGCGCTTGCGCTTGCGCGGGCGGCGCTGCCGGCGGGCTTGTCGGCGCCGCAGACGGCGGCGATTGCGCGAGCGTTTGGGGTGCGGCGGCCGACGGTTTCGCTGGCATTGGCGTGTCTTGGGCGGGCGAGGTCACGTAAGACAGGCCGAGCGAGACGATCACACCGGCCAAGAGCAGCAGCTTGAAAAGGAAACGACCAAAATTCATCGCATGCCCCGCTGAGCCTTCGCCGTTCGATTAAGCGGACGCGCCGGCAATCAAGCGAACGCGCCGGCGAGGGGAAGGTTGCGCGATTGGGGATATCGGCGCCGTCACGCACCCGGCCGCCAATGCGGCGGCCAAGTCTGCGATTTCCTGGAAAGGCCGGTCGGGCGGGGATGCCGGCCTCGTCCGCCCGACCTACCCCGAGCTCGCTTTGGGGGGAGCACGATGCTCGGAGCTGTACCACAAACGCGGCCGAGCCGGTTTCGATCCCCGCCGGGAATCCCCGGCTTTCGCCGGGAATGCGACCTTAAAGGCGACGAAATTCACGTCAATTCCCCGGTTCGACCGCGACGATGACGATCGTGGCGTTGTCGACGGCGCCCGCGGCCAGCACGCGGTCGAGCAGCCGCTCGGCGGCGATGCGCGGCGGGGCAGCAGCGATCTCGCGCGCGATGTCGGCGTCGGAGACCATGTTGGTCAGGCCGTCGCTGCACAGGAGAAAGCGGTCGCCGGCGGTAAGCGTCTGCCGGAGGACGCCGAATTCGAGCCGGCCGCCGCCGATCGCCTGCGTTACGACATGCGATTGCGGGTGCCGGGCGGCCTCGTCCGCCGGCAGCAGCCCGGCTTCCACCAGCTCCTGCACATGGCTGTGATCGACGCTCAGTTGCCGGCACTCGCCGTTGCGCCAGCGATAGGCCCGGCTGTCCCCGGCCCACAGCACGGCAAACTCGCGGGCATCGGCGAGGAGGACGACGATTGTGCTGGCGATCACCGCGGCCGGGCCGAGGAGGGACGCGCGAGCTCGCAGCTCGGCATCGACCTCGCTCAGACGCGCGGCGGCGGCCTCGATGAAGGCACCGAGATCACCCGGGGGATCGAGCGCTCCGAGCGCGGCGACGATGCGGGCGCTGGCGTAGTCGCCGGCTTCGTGGCCGCCCATCCCGTCGGCCACCGCCCAAAGCCCCATCTCCGGGCGGTCGAGAAAGGCGTCCTCGTTGCGCCGGCGGACCAGCCCGACATGGGTCAATCCATGCGAGAGGAAGCGGCCGGAGGTCACGGGACGCCGGCCCGTTTCAGCGCCTGCTTCTGGCGCTCGGCGAGCACGGCTTCGTCGAAATCGTCGATCAGCTCGTGGAACAGCCGGTGCCAGTTGACCTTGGCTTGCAGATGGAGGAACACTGAGCCGAGGCCGATCGCGGCGCGGTCCATGAAGACAAAGGCGCGCGGCGGCGCGATCCCGCCCAGCCGGCGGATGTCGCGATGCACGCTGTCGACGAGACCCCGGCCGTCGGGGGCCGCCGCGGCGCCCCTCGCCTTCTCCTGGATCATCCGCGCCCGGTCGTCGAGCAGCGGGCCGTAGACAAAGGCGGCCCAGCGGTTGAGTACCGCGATCATTTCGTGCGACAGCTCGCCAAACCCCCAGCTTCGATAGGCCTCGACCGCGAGCTCCTCATCGTTGCGCTCCAGCGCGTGGTAGAGGTCGATGACGCCCTTCACAAAGCCGGGCGGAAACACGCGGACGCAGCCGAAATCCAAGAGGTTGACGGTGCGGTCGGGCGCCACGGTGTAATTCCCGAGATGCGGGTCGCCGTGAATGACGCCGTAGAAATAGAACGGCACGTACCAGATCCGGAACATGCGCAGCGCGATCTCGTTGCGCGCGTCAAGCGGCGCGTTGGCCGCGAAATCGAGGATCGGCTGGCCGTCGAGCCAGGTCATCGTCAGGAGCCGGCGGGTCGACAGCTCGGGTAGCGGGCGCGGCACGGCGACCCCGGGCTCGTCCTGCAAAATCTCGCGGTAGAGCCGCATATGCGCGGCCTCGCGCAGGTAATCCAATTCCTCGCGCAGCCGGTCGGCGATCTCGGCATGGATCTCGGCGGTGCTGACCGTGCGGTCGTAGCGCTCGTAAAGGCCCATCGCCAGCTTCAACTGCCGCAGATCGGCTTCGACGGCGGAGGCCATCTCGGGATATTGCAGCTTGGCGGCGAGCGGCGTCCCATCGAGCGCGACCGCGCGATGCACCTGCCCCAATGAGGCGGCGCGTGCGGCATTGTGCTCGAAGCTCCTGAAGCGACCAGGCCACTCCGGCCCCAATTCGCCGATCATGCGGCGGCGAACAAACGGCCAGCCCATCGCCGGCGCATTGGCCTGCAGCTGGATCAGCTCGCGGACATATTCCTCGGGCAAGGCGTCGGGGATCGTCGCGAGCAGCTGGGCCACCTTCATCAGCGGCCCCTTGATGCCGCCGAGCGCAGCCTTCAGATCGGCGGCATGGCGCTCGCGATCGATCGGCACACCCAAATAGCGCTCGCCCGCAAGCCGCGCCGCCAACCCCCCCATCGCGCCCCCGACCCGAGCATAGCGCCGCACCCGGCCGGTGAAACTGTCGTCGTCACTCATGGGGTGCAACCCTAACGTTAATGTGGGCGTCGCGGGTCAGCAATTTCCACGTGATAAAACTGGGGAAGAACAGGTGGGAGACACGCTTTGGTTGCAATCGAGCCGCCGCCTAGCACTCGCTTGCGCCCGTAACCCGTCACAATCCGCATAATCATCCACTCATGGTCGGCGAGAACAAATAGGGAATCTTTTCTCAAGATTCAACGGTCCCCGGTATCGCAAGAGCACGAGTCGCCAATTCAACTCCCTCTCCGCCCCCGGGGGCGGAGAGGGTCGGGGTGAGGTGGGGGATTCCAGAGCGGTTGCCGAGACCCACCTCACCCTCCCATCGCTGCGCGATGGGCCCCTCCCTCTCCCCCCAAGGGCGGAGAGGGGCCGTGTCTCGGCCTTCTCCCAAGACGCGCTTGCTCTCTGGCATTTGCTTTCCTCATCGAGCAGGTAGGCGGTCGCCACAATAACCCTCTCCCGCACCGCGGGAGAGGGGGGACCGGTCGCGACAGCGGCCGGTGGGTGAGGGTCCTCGGTCGCGATCACCCTCACCCGTCCGCAGGCTAACGCCTGCGGCCACCCTCTCCCGCGGTGCGGGAGAGGGGCTTTATCACCCCAGCGCTTCCAATTCGTCGATGAAGCGGGCGATGACGTTGAGGCCTTTCGACCAGAAGGCCGGGTCGGCGGCGTCGAGGCCGAACGGGGCGAGGAGTTCCTTGTGGCGCAGGGTGCCGCCGGCGCGCAGCAGGGTGAGGTAGCGCTCGGCAAAGCCTTGATGGGCGTCTTCGTAGGCCGCGTAGAGCGAGTTCACCAGGCAATCGCCGAAGGCATAGGCGTAGACATAGAACGGCGAATGGATGAAATGCGGGATGTAGCTCCAGTAGGAGCGGTAGGCGTCGTCGAGCCGCAGGGACGGGCCGAGGCTCTCGCGCTGCACTTCGAGCCAGATGTCGCAGATCCGCTCGGCGGTCAGCTCCGCCTCGCGACGCTCGTCATGCACGCGGGTCTCGAAGGTGACGAAGGCGATCTGGCGCACCACCGTGTTCAGCATGTCCTCGACCTTGCCGGCGAGCATGATCCGGCGCCGCTGGGGGTCGCTCTCGCCCGCCAGGAGGGCGCGGAAGGTCAGCATCTCGCCGAACACCGAGGCGGTCTCGGCGAGGGTCAGCGGGGTGTCGGCCATCAGCGCCCCCTGCCCCGCCGCCAGCACCTGGTGCACGCCGTGGCCGAGCTCATGCGCCAGCGTCATCACATCGCGCGTCTTGCCCTGGTAATTGAGCAGGAGATAGGGGTGGGCGCTGGGCACGGTCGGATGGGCGAAGGCGCCCGGCGCCTTTCCCGGCCGCACCGGCGCGTCGATCCAGCGCGACGCGAAGAAGCGCTCGCCGACCGCGGCCAGCTCGGGCGAGAAGGCGCGGTAGGCGGAGAGGACGGTGCCTTGCGCCTCCTCCCACGGGATGGCGCGATCGTCGTCGCCCGGGAGCGGCGCGTTCCTGTCCCAGAACGGCAGCTCGTCGACCCCGAGCCAGCGCGCCTTCAGCCGATAATAGCGATGCGACAGGGCGGGGTAGCTCGCGCGTGCCGCGGCGATCAGCGCGTCGACGACGTCGTCCTCGACAAAATTCGACAGGTTGCGCGATGAGATCGGCCGGGCGAAATGGCGCCAGCGGTCCTCGACCTCCTTGTCCTTGGCGAGCGTGTTGGTGATCAGCGCGAAGAGGCGCAGATGACGGCCGAGCACCTCGCCGATCGAGAGCGCGGCCTCCTGCCGCACCGCGCCATCGCGGTCGGAGAGCAGGTGCATCGCCTCGGGCTCGGTCAGCTCCCGGCCGCGACAGGCAAAGCGCAGCTCGGCGATCGTCTCGTCGAAGAGGCGCGTCCAGGCGGCGCGGCCGGCCACCGATTTTTCCAGCAGCAGCTTTTCCAGATCGTCGCTCAGCTGGTGCGGGCGCTGGGCCCGCACGTCGCGCAGCCACGGCCGATAGCGCGCCAATGCCGGGTCGGCCGCCTTGGCGTCGAGGTCGCCGTCCTCGAGGCGGTTAGTCTCGAGGGTGAAGAACAACAGCTCGCTCGAGATCTCGGTAATGCGCTCATGCATCGTCTGGGAGAAGCGGGCGATCTCGGGGTCGGCGACATTGCCGGCCCGCATCAGCTCGGCATAGCTCATGATCCGGCCGGCGGTTTCTTGCAGCCGCTCATATTCGGCCACCGCCGCGCCGAGCTCGGCGCCCGACAATTCGCCGAGGCGGCCCTGATGGCGCGCCCGGAACACGGCCGCCTGCGTCCCGAGCTCGGCCAGATCGCGGGTCAGCTCAGGGCTGTCGCGCCCGGGATAGAGGTCGGCGAGGTCCCATTCGGGCAGCGGGCCGAGGTCTTTTTGGCCCATCGCGTCTCTTTCGGCGACATCACGGAGTTTGCTCATCCCATTCCTCGCCATCCATTAAATCGTCATCCCGGCGCAGGCCGGGATCCATGGTTCGACCGACCCGCTGTCGCCTAGACGCGCATTAAGACCCAACACACCCATCCTCGTCCGAGACTTGCGGCACGATGGGTCCCGGCCTTCGCCGGGATGACATTGGGGTCGGATCCCCGCCCTCGCCGGGAGGGTATCGGATCCCGGCTTTCGCCGGGAGGACATCGGAGTCATCATGCCGCGTGGATATGGGGCGCGGGCGAGGGTGCGCCAACCGGCCCGAACGGCTCACCAATCTTGGAGGGGAGATGGATTACGCGAGTTGCCGCAGCCTGCCGGCGATGTTCTTCGAGGTGGCAACGCAGCGCGCGGCGCGGCCGTTTCTGTGGGCCAAGCGCGACGGGAAATACCATCCGCTGAGCTGGGGAGAGGCGGCGGATGCGGTGCGCCGGTTGGCGCGCGGCCTCGCCGCGCTCGGGATCGAAGCGGGCGACCGGGTCGCGCTCATTGCGGAAAACCGGCCGGAATGGGTGATCGCCGATCTCGCGATCATGGCCGCCGGCGCGGTCACGGTTCCCGCCTACGTCACCAACACGATCGATGACCACCGCCACATCCTCGGCAATAGCGGGGCGCGGGCGGCGATCGTCTCGACCGCTTCGCTCGCCGGCCGGCTAATCCCCGCCGCCGCGCAGGTGCCAAGCGTGCGTGTTGTGATCGCGATCGAGGATGTCGGCGAGGCGCCGCAAGGGCTCGACCTGCACCGCTGGGATTCTGTGCTGGCGCTCGGCGACGAGAGTGGCGACGAACGGCTTGCCGCGCTGACCCCCGACGACACGGCGTGCCTGATCTACACCTCCGGTACCGGCGGGGTGCCGAAGGGGGTGATGCTGAGCCACCGCAACATCATCGCCAATTGCCGCGGCGCCTATCGCCTCCTCGAGATGCTCGGGCTGGGCGACGACAAATTCCTCAGCTTTCTGCCGCTGTCGCATTCCTACGAGCACACCGCCGGGATGATGTTCCCGATCTCCCTCGGCGCCGAGATCTATTTCGCCGAAGGGGCCGAGACGCTGGCGACCAACCTCATTGAGGTGCGGCCGACGATCATGACCGCGGTGCCGCGGCTCTACGAGACGATGCACCAGCGCATCCGGCTGGGAATCGAGCGCGAGCACGGCCTGAAGCGCACGCTGTTCGAGCGGGCCGTCGCGATCGGGAGGAAGCGCCTTGCCGGCGAGCCCTTGTCGGTGGCCGAGCGGCTGATCGACCCGGTGCTCGACAGACTGGTGCGCGACAAGGTGCGGGCGCGGTTCGGCGGGCATTTGAAGGCGATGATCTCGGGCGGCGCGCCGCTCAACCCGGAGATCGGCGGGTTCTTCCTGGCGCTCGGGGTGCAGCTCCTGCAGGGCTACGGCCAGACCGAGGCGGCGCCGGTCATCTGCTGCAACCCGCCCGGGCATATCAGGGTCGACACGGTCGGCCCGCCGCTCGACGGGGTCGAGGTACGGGTCGCCGAGGATGGCGAGATCCTCGTCGCGGGCGACAATGTGATGAAAGGCTATTGGAACGCCCCCGAGGCGAGCGCCCGCACCCTCATTGACGGCTGGCTGCACACCGGCGACATCGGCTACCTCGACCCCGACGGGTATCTGCGCATCACCGATAGGAAGCGCGATTTCATCAAGAATTCCGGCGGCGACATGATCTCGCCGGCGCGGGTCGAAGGCGCCCTCACGCTGATGCCGGAAATCGCCCAGGCGATGGTGTTCGGCGACCGCCGGCCCTATCTCGTCGCGGTGATCGTCCCCGACCCGGAGTTCGCGGCGGCCTGCGCGGGCAGCAGCGTCATGGACCTCGCCGCATTCGCGCAGGATGCCGGCCTCCACAAGGCGCTCGGCGATGTCGTTGCCCGGGTCAATGAGGGCCTCCCCACCGCCGAGCGGGTGCGCCGCTTCACGATCGCCGGCGAACCGTTCAGCCTCGACAACGCGCAATTGACGCCGACCCTGAAGATCAGGCGGCACGCGATCCGCGACGCCTATCAGGGGGCGTTCGAGCTGCTCTATGACGGAAGGGGGATGGCGGCTTGAAGAGGAAAAAACAACGCTTTAACGCAGAGGACGCGGAGGATACGCAAAGGTCGCAGAGGTTGATTCTTCGGGCGCGGAGCGCCCATTAGATTTCCGGTTCGCCTGCACGCTAAGAATTCATTGGCGCTTCGCGCCGTGATTTCTCCTTTGCGTCCTCTGCGTATCCTCCGCGCCCTCTGCGTTAAAGCGTTACTTCTTGGAGGAATCACCATGCGCCTACAGAACAAAGTCGGCATTGTCACGGCGGCGGCATCGGGGATGGGGCGGGCCGGCGCGTTGCGTTTTGCGCGCGAGGGCGCGGCGGTCGGGGTGGTCGACATCGACCAGGCCGGGGTCGATGCGGTGGTCCAGGAGATCACCGGCGCCGGCGGGCGCGCGCTCGGCATCGTCGGCGATCTGCGCCAGGACGATTTCGCGCGCGACATCGTGCGGCGCACCGCCAACGCCTTCGGCGGGCTCGATTTCGTCTGGGACCATGTCGGCCATCCCGGCCCCGCCTCGATCGAGGGCATCGACATGGAAGATTTCGAGCTCGCGATCGACCTCAACCTGCGCACCATCCTGGTGACGACCGAGGCGGCGATCCCGGAATTGCGGGCGCGCGGCGGCGGCGCGCTGCTCTACACCGCCTCGACCTCGGGCCTCGTCGGATCGGCGTTCAGCCCGGTCTATTCGATGGCGAAGTTCGGCGTCGTCGGGTTCGTGCGCTCGCTCGCCAAGCGCCTGGCGGCGGAAAAGATCCGGGTCAACGCGATCTGCCCCGGCCCGATCGACACGCCGATGCTGCGGATCTTTGTCGCCCGTCCCGACCAGCAGCGCACCTCGGGCATGGACAAGGAAGAGCTCGTCGTGCAGCGCGGCCAGCAGAACCCGATGCGCCGCACCGGCCAGCCCGAGGAGATCGCCAACGCCGCGCTGTTCCTCCTATCCGACGAGGCCTCGTTCGTCTCGGGCGCCGCACTCCCGGTCGACGGCGCCGCGACGGCGTGAGGCAGAACTGGTTGAAGCAATCCACATCTCCCCTCTCCGCCCTTCAGGGGGGAGAGGGAGGGGCCCGCGCCGGAGGCGGGGGAGGGTGAGGTGGGTGCCGGCCAGCGCTCTGGAATCCCCCACCTCACCCCAACCCTCTCCGCCCCCGAGGGCGGAGAGGGGGTGAACGACGAGGGCTGTGCCAACCGACGGACCTTTGCCTAGGAGCGACCGCCCATGACCGAGATCAGCCATCGCTTCGTCGAGACGAACGGTATCCGCATGCATGTGGCGGAGGCGGGTGCGGGGCCGCTGGTCGTGCTGTGTCATGGCTTCCCCGAATCCTGGTACTCGTGGCGCCATCAATTACCGGCGCTCGCCGAGGCCGGGTTTCACGCCGTGGCCCCCGACATGCGCGGCTATGGCCAGACCGACCGCCCCGAGGCGATCGACCAGTACACGCTCCTTCATCTGGTCGGCGACATGGTGGGCCTCCTCGACGCGCTGGGCGCCGAAGAGGCGGTCATCGCCGGCCACGATTGGGGTGCGCCGGTGGCCTGGCACGCCGCCCTCTTGCGCCCCGACCGGTTTCGCGGCGTCGTTGGCCTCAGCGTGCCGTTCCGGCCACGCGGAACGGTGCGGCCGACCACCGCGATGCCGCAGACCGACGACGCCCTCTTCTATCAGCTCTATTTCCAGGATCCGGGCGTCGCCGAAAGGGAGTTCGAGCGCGACACGAATGTGTCGCTACGCACGATCCTCTATTCGGCCTCCGGCGATGCGCCGCGCCGCGATTGGGGCGGCGCGGCAGAGAATGCGGTCGGCATGGTCTCGCGGCGGGCCGGTTTCCTCTCCGGCATGGTCAACCCGGCCTCTCTGCCGGGCTGGCTCGGCGAGGCCGACATCGATTTCTATGCCGGGGAATTTGCCCGCACCGGGTTTCGCGGCGGGCTCAACTGGTATCGCAACATCGACCGCAACTGGGAATTGCTCGCGCCCTTTGCCGGCGCCCCGGTAACGGTCCCGGCGCTCTACATCGCCGGCGACCGCGACCTCGTCGTCGCCTTTCGCGGCATGGATCAGCTGCTCGCAAACCTGACGAAGTTCATCCCGCAACTGCGCCAGACGATCATGTTGCCGGGTTGCGGTCATTGGACCCAGCAGGAGCGGGCCGCCGAGGTCAACGCCGCAACGATCGACTTCCTGCGAGGCCTTTAGGCTGAGCTGACCGCGACGACCGGAGCCGTAGCCCCCACCCCTGCCCTCCCCCGCAAGCGGGGGAGGGAGCTTCTTACCCTCCCTCGCTTGCGGGGGAGGGAGGGACCCGCCGCGAAGCGGTGGGAGGGTGGGGGCTGGCGCGGTTATCCCTGGCGGAAGTAGTGCACGCTGAACAGCTGGTTGCGGTCGGTCCAGGTTTGGACGGCGCGGAAGCCGGCGCGCAGCGCGAGGGCGTGGAATTCGGGGATCGCGTATTTGTATGAGTTCTCGGTGTGGATCCGCTCGCCTTCGGCGAAACGGAAAGAGCGGCCGGCGATGGTTGCGGTCTGATCGGCGAGGCTCTTGAGGTAGAGCTCCATCCGGCCGTGCGCTGCGCTGTAGAAGGCGAGGTGCTCGAAGCGCGCGATGTCGAGGTCGCCGCCGAGCTCGCGATTGATCCGCTCCAGGAGGTTGAGGTTGAAGGCGGCGTTGAGCCCGGCCCGGTCGTTGTAGGCGCGCTCGAGAATGGCGGGATCCTTTTTGAGGTCGACCCCGATCAGCATTTCCCCTTCGGGCCCGAGCAGCTCGGCGCAGTGGGCGAGAAACCGCACGACCGCCTCCGGCTCGAAATTGCCGATCGTCGACCCCGGGAAAAACCCGACGCGCTTGCCCGGCGGGCCGGGCAGCGGCGGCAATGGGAACGGACGGGTATAATCGGCGCACACCGCGACGACGCTCAGCTCGGGGAAATCGGCGGCGAGCCGGGCGGCGGCCTCGCGCAGATAGTCGCGCGAGATGTCGACCGGCACATAGGCCGCCGGCGCCTCGAGCGCCTCCAGGAGGATGCGCACCTTGCGGCTGGAACCGCTGCCCAATTCGACGAGCCGGCAATGCGCGCCGAGATGCCGGGCAATTCCGCCGGCATATTCCTCGAGGATCGCGATCTCGGTGCGGGTCAGATAATATTCCGGAACCTCACAGATCTGCTCGAACAAGGCCGAGCCGCGCACATCGTAGAAGAATTTGCACGGCAGCGTTTTCGGTTCGTGGCCGAGCCCGGCGAGGACCGCGTCGCGAAAGCTCTCTTCGCTCGGCGCAAGATCGTGAAAGGTGAAGACGCCGCCATCCATCCCTAGACATCCTCCGCCAGGCGCAGCCCCGAAAACGCCCAGCGCGCCGCGGGCGGAAAGAAATTGCGGTAGGTGGCGCGGATATGGCCGGCCGGCGTCACCGCCGCGCCGCCGCGCAGCACCATCTGGTTCGACATGAACTTGCCGTTGTATTCGCCGATCGCGCCGGCCGCCGCGCGGAAACGCGGATAGGCGACGTAGGGGCTCGCCGTCCACTCCCAGACATCGCCGATCATCTGGTGCAATTTCGGCTGGCCCTTGGCCTGTGTCGGGTCGGGACAGGGATGGAAATGGCGGCTGTCGGCGAGGTTGCCGGCGAGCGGGTCACCTCCGATCGGGCCGGCGGCGACCTCCCATTCGGCCTCGGTCGGCAGGCGCTTGCCGGCCCAGCGGGCAAATGCATCGGCCTCATAACAGCTGACATGGCAGACCGGCTCGGCGGGCTCGACCGGCCGCTCGCCGGCCAGCGTAAAGATGCGCCATTCGCCGTCCTCAAGGCGCCAATAGAGCGGCGCCTGCCAGCCCTGCTGCTGGACAATGGCCCAGCCGTCCGCCAGCCAGAATTCGGCGCGGGCGTAGCCGCCATCGGCGATGAATTCGCGGTATTCCTCGCACGAGACCGGATGGCTCCTGAGGCGGAACGGGTCGAGCCAGACCTTGTGGCGCGGCCCCTCGTTATCGAACGCGAAGCCCGAGCCGGCATGGCCGATCTCATGGAGCCCGCCGGCGAACTCGACCCAGCCGGGCCCCGCCGCCGGGGACGGCAGCGCATAGGGGCGCGGCGCCTGATACGCCGGGAGCAGCGGGTTGACCGAAAACACGTGCTTGATGTCCATCAGGATCAGCTCCTGATGCTGCTGCTCGTGATGGAGACCGAGCTCCAAGCGGGGCGCCGCTTCGCGCCATACCGCCGCGTCGGCGCCCTCGATCAGGCGGAGCATCGCATTCGTGACGTGGTCGCGGTAGGCGCCGATAACATCCACCGTCGGGCGCGACAGGAGGCCGCGCTCGGGGCGTGGATGGCGCGGGCCGACCGCCTCGTAATAGGAGTTGAAGAGATAGGCGAAGGCCGGATCGAACTCGCGGTAGAAGGGGTCGAGCGGGCCGAGGATGAAGGTCTCGAAAAACCAGCTGGTGTGCGCCAGATGCCATTTCGTCGGGCTGGAATCGGGCATCGACTGGATCGCCTGGTCCTCGGGCGTCAGATTGGCGGCCAGCGACTCGGTCTCGCGGCGAATGGCTTCGAACCGGTCGCGCTCGGAACTACGGTCGTCGAGGCGCGCCGGAAGCTGAACGGCTGTGTCGAACAATTGAGTTCCCCCGTTAGGGTTGTTCACCGCTAAACACCCCGCCGACGGCTTTGTCTCCGCGCGTTCGCATCGCGGCGCATGACATATGCCGGTTGACGCGGCCCTGTAAACCTTCGCGTCGCGAGAGAGGGCTAAAGCGCAATCACATGGGGATTCGTCATTCCCGCGCAAGCGGGAATCCGGGGCAACCGCTCTGCCGCCGGCCCTGGACCCCCGTTTTCCCCCTCCCTAACCCTCCCCCGCTTGCGGGGGAGGGAAGGGTGGGGGCGGGGGTGACGGTGGGATGCTTCAACAAAGACGATGGCGTCCTAGCCGAGATAGCGCTCCCGCAGATGGCGTTCCAAGGCGGCGGTGCCAAGGGGTGTGCCGGTCGCCGATTGGACGAGTTCGGCGGTCGACAACAGCGACCCTTTGCCATGCACATTCTGCCGCAGCCACGCGAATAGCGGCGCGAACTCGCCGCGCCCGATCGCCTCGGCGAGGCCCGGGAGCGCGGCACGGGCGGCGGCGAAGAGCTGCGCCGCGATCAGCGCCCCCAGCGTATAGGTCGGGAAATAGCCCCAGGCGCCGTCATACCAATGAATGTCCTGCAGAACCCCCTCGCGATCGGATGCGGGCACCACGCCGATCAACCTTCTGAGCCCCTCGGCCCAGGCGCCGGGCAGGTCGCGCGGCACCAGATCGCCGGCGATCATCGCGCGCTCCAACCGGTAGCGCAGGATGACATGGGCCGGGTAGGTGACCTCGTCGGCATCGACGCGGATCGGGCCGGGACGCACCGCGATCTGCCGGCGATAAAACGCCTCGGGCTCCCATGATCCAGCGTCGCCGCCGAAGACCGCGCACAAGAGCGGCGCGGCGAACCCGGCGAAAGCGCGGCTGCGGCAGACCTGCATTTCGAGAAACAGCGACTGGCTTTCATGGACCGCCATGCCGCGCGCCGCACCGACCGGCTGACGCCGCCATTCGGCCGGCAATCCGCGCTTGTAGAGGGCGTGCCCGGTCTCGTGCAGCGTCCCCATCAAGGAAGTCGCGAAATCCGCCTCGTCATAGCGGGTGGTGAGCCGGACGTCGTCCGGCGTGCCGCCGCAGAACGGGTGGGCGCTTTCGTCGATCCGGCCATGCGCGAAATCGAACCCGATACGCTCCATCAACATCGTCGCCGCGCGGCGCTGGGCGGCGACCGGAAATGGCCCGCGCGGCTCGGGCGATGCCGGGCGCGCTGCCTGACGGGCGAGCGCCGCGTCGAGCAGCTCCGGGAGGAAGAGGGCTATCTCGTCGAACAAGCGGTCGATGGACGCGACCGCGCCGCCCGGCTCGTATTGATCGAGCAGCGCCTCGTAAGGGCTGGTGCCGAACGCTGCGGCCTTGGCGGCGGCGACCTCGCGCGTCAGGCCGAGGACCCGCTCGAGCCCCGGCAGCGCGGCGGCGAAATCATCTGCCGGTCGGGCCGCCCGCCACACCGTTTCCGATTCCGAGCAGGCGCGCGACAGAGCCTCGATCAGATCGTCCGGGATTGCGGCGGCATGGCGCCAGCGCCGCCGCATCTCGCGGATATTGGCGCGCTGCCAAGCGTCCAATGAATTTCCTTCGCCGTCGGCGGCGGCGAGCAGGTCGGCGATATCGGGCGCGGCCAATAGCTGATGGGCGATAACCCGCAAGGTGGCGAGCTGCTCGGCGCGCGACGCCGCGCCGCCCGGCGGCATCATCGAGGCGGCGTCCCAATGCAGCATCGCGACCGACTCCTCGACCGTACCGAGGCGGCGGAAGCGCGCTTCAAGTTCCGGATAGGCGGTTATCATCGCTGGTATCCTCCGGCACCGCGGCGCTGCGACAGCAGATAGATCACGATCGCCACGACCGCGAGCGAAAACCAGGTGATCGCGTATTGCAGATGATCGTTGGGCAAGGCGAGCGGGGTGACGCCGCCCTTGGGCCAACCGCCCGGGTTCGGGGTCGCATCGGCCTCGAGATAGAACGGCGCCACATCGGCGAGGCCATCCGCTGCGCCCATCGCGCGCAGATCGATCCAGAACCAGTCATCGCGATCCGGACGGTTGTCGGGCACGAACCAATTGGGCTTTTTCTCCGGCGGCAGACGCAGCATCCCGGAGAGCCGGACGGTCCCGGCGGGCTGCCCCGCGGCGCGTCTTGCCGGGTCCTTGAGCTCGGTCGGGACAAAGCCGCGGTTGACGAGAACGAAGCGCCCGCCCGCCTCGCGCAGCGGGGTCAGCACGTCGAATCCGGTGCCGCCCTTCGGCCCGATAGCGTTGAGACGGATCTCCTTGTCGTTCAAGAACACACCGTCAGCGACAATCGGGTGGAATTCGAGCGCGCGGGCGTCGCCGAGCGTCTGCGGCGGCGCGACGGGGCTCGCCGTAACGGCCGCCTCGCGCTGAGCGATCAGCGCGCGCTTCCATTCCAGGCGCTGCAGCTGCCACATGCCCAGACCGCCGCACACCAACGCGACGCCGATCGTAAACAGGGCGGGAAAGAGGCGCGGGCGGAACCCGCTCATGCGGGCTTCAGGCCCTGGGCTGCGGCGAATGCACTGTACCATTTGGACCGCGGGCCGCTGGCCCGCATGCCCCCACCCTTCCCTCCCCCGCAAGCGGGGGAGGGTTAGGGAGGGGGGCGGCCGGGACGGCCGCAGTCCCGTACCTGGGTTGTATCAGGCCCGCCTCACTCGCCGAGCGGCAGGGCGTTGCCCATGCCCCACCAATAGATGCACACGAACAGGAACAGCCAGACCACGTCGACGAAATGCCAGTACCAGGCCGCCGCCTCCAGCCCGAAATGATGGGTCGGCGTGAAATGGCCTTGCGTGGCGCGCCACAGGCAGACGGCGAGAAAGATCGTCCCGACGATGACGTGAAAGCCGTGAAACCCGGTCGCCATGAAAAACGTCGAGGGATAGATCCCGTCGGTGAAATGGAAGGCGGCGTGGCTGTATTCGTAGGCCTGGATCGAGGTGAACGAGAGGCCGAGCAGAACCGTCACGGTGAGCCCCTGAATGAGGCCCTTCTGATTGCCTTCCAAGAGCGAGTGATGCGCCCAGGTCACCGTCGTGCCGGACAGCAGGAGGATCAACGTATTGAGGAACGGGAAGGCGAACGGATCGAACGGGTGGATGCCTTTGGGCGGCCACACGCCCTCTACCGGAAACAGGCTCGACGTGAAGAACGCCCAGAAAAATGCCGAAAAGAACATCACCTCGGAGGCGATGAACAACGCCATGCCATAGCGCAAGCCGAGCTGAACGACGGCGTTGTGGTAGCCCTCGAACGTCGCCTCGCGGATCACGTCGCGCCACCACACCGCCATCGTCGCCGGCACCGCGATAAAGCCGATGATCATCAGAACCGCGCCGTGCCCGTGCATGAACAGCACCCCGCCGGCGGCGAGCAGCCCGGCGGAGATCGCCCCGACGATCGGCCACGGGCTCGGATCGACGAGATGGTAGGGGTGCTTGTGCGCGCCGTCGGCGTGCCCGGGGGCGTGCGCATCGGCATGGGCATCGGCGTCATGGGCGTGGGTGTCGGTCATGTCGCTCCGCCAAATTCGCTGTCTTTATCGCTCAATTCGCCACCCGGGTCGGGGCAGCCGATGCCGACGGGGCGCCCGGTTCGGGGGTCCGGAACATCGTGTATGACAAGGTGATCGTGCGCACGTCGCCGGTATCCTTGTCGCGCAGCACATCCGGGTCGACAAAAAAGGTGACGCCCATGTCGCGGCTCTCGCCCGGCAGGAGGTGCTGCTGCGTAAAGCAGAAGCATTGCAGCTTGTCGAAATAGATGCCGCTTTTTGCTGGGGTCACGTTGTAGGTCGCGGTGCCGGTTACCGGCTCGGCGCTGCGGTTGACCGCGCGGTAGAACACCTCCTGCTGTTCGCCGGGATGAACCCGCAGCTCGCGCGTCAACGGGCGGAACTCCCAGCCGAGATCGGGCGCGGTCTCAGCATCGAAGCGCACCGTGATGATCGCGTCGGCGACCTCCTTCGGCGCGGAAGCGGCGCGCTGGGTCGTGCCGCCCAACCCGGTGGCCTGGCAGAAGAGGCGGTAGAGCGGCACCGAGGCGAAGGACAGCCCGACCATGCCGACGACCACCGCGGCAAGCGACAGCACGGTGGCGCGGGTGCCACGTGTCATTGGACCAGAGCCTCGAACAACGGCCCGTGCGTCCTTCGAGACGCCGGCTTCGCCGGCTCCTCAGGATGAGGGTAAGCCTTTAATGTTACGCACAAATATTCCTCATCCTGAGGAGCGCTCCGCAGGAGCGCGTCTCGAAGGACGCAGGGCGCGAAGGCGTGGTCGGAGCGAGACATTCTCAGCCTCCGCCCGTCCGGATGAACGCGATCGCGTAGAACAGCGCCGCGAGCGCAAAAAGCGCTGCGGCGAGCGCGCGGTTGCGCGCCCGCATCCGGCGCTCGCGCTCGTCCATCACCGCGCCGTCCGTCACGCAAGGCCTCCGCCGATCCGATCGAGCAGCAGCACGGTGAAGATCAGGAACAGGTAGACAAGCGAGAAGGCAAACATCTGCCGGGCGCTGCGCTCACTGTCGTCACGCCAGACGCGGATCGCCGCGCCGGTGAACAACAGGCTGAGGAGACCGGCGCAAACCGCATAGCACGGCCCGCTAACTCCAAGCAGCCACGGCATCAGCGTCGCCGGCCACAGCATCAGCGTATAAAGCAGCATCTGGCGCTTGGTTTCGCGCGCGCCGGCGACCACCGGCAACATCGGGACCCCGGCGGCGGCGTATTCCCCGGCGCGGTAGAGCGACAGTGCCCAGAAATGCGGCGGCGTCCAGAAGAAGACGATTGCGAACAGCGCGACCGCGCCCCAGCCGACGTCGCCGGTGACCGCGGCCCAGCCGATCAGCGGCGGCAGCGCGCCGGCCGCCCCGCCGATCACGATGTTCTGCGGGGTGCGGCGCTTCAGCCAGATCGTATAGACGAAGACATAGAAGGCGATGGTCAGCGCCAGCAATTGGGCGGCGACCCAGTTGACCGCCAGCCCCATCACCGCGACCGAACCGACCGCCAGCACGATTCCGAAGCCGAGCGCCTCGCCCGGCATCATGCGCCCGGAAGGCAAGGGCCGCATCGCGGTGCGCCGCATTACCGCGTCGATGTCGCGGTCGTACCACATGTTGATCGCGCCCGACGCGCCGGCCCCGACCGCGATGCACAACACCGCGACCGCGGCGAGCACCGGATGGAGGTGGCCCGGCGCCACGACAAGCCCGACAAAGCCGGTGAACACGACGAGTGACATGACCCTGGGCTTCAGGATCTGGATGTAGTCGCCGACCGCGGCGCCGGCGTAGGGGGCGACAACCGTCGCCGGGATTTCGCTCACCTGCGTGCTCACCCCTAGTGCGCCGCCGGGGCGATCACCGGGATCTCTTCATAACTGTGGAACGGCGGCGGCGATGAGAGGCGCCACTCCAAGGTCGTCGCTCCCTCGCCCCAGTAATTGGCGCCGACCCGCCGCCCGGCGAAGAAGGTGTGGAACACGATGAAGACGAAAAACAGCGTCGAGCCATAGGAAATGAAGGCGCCGATCGACGACACGAAATTCCACCCGGCGAAGGCATCGGGGTAGTCGGCGATGCGCCGCGGCATGCCGGCCAGCCCGAGGAAGTGCTGCGGGAAGAAACACAAGTTGACGCCAATGAACGTGGTCCAGAAATGGATCTGGCCAAAGGTTTCGTTGTACTGGTGCCCCGACATCTTGCCGATCCAGTAATAGAACCCCGCAAACAGAGAGAATACTGCACCGAGCGACAGCACGTAGTGGAAATGCGCGACGACATAATAGGTGTTGTGCAGGGCGTAATCGACGCCGGCGCTGGCCAGGACGACGCCGGTCACGCCGCCGACGGTAAACAGGAAGATGAAGCCGATCGCCCACAGCATCGGCGTCTTGAACTCGATCGAGCCGCCCCACATCGTGGCAATCCAGGAAAAGATCTTCACCCCAGTCGGCACGGCGATCACCATCGTCGCGGCGGTGAAATAGGCGCGGGTGTCGACCGAGATCCCGGTCGTGAACATGTGATGCGCCCAGACGACAAACCCGATGCCGCCGATCGCGACCATCGCGTAGGCCATGCCGAGATAGCCGAACACCGGCTTCTTCGAGAAGGTCGACACGATCTGCGAGACCATGCCGAACCCCGGCAGGATCATGATGTAGACCTCGGGATGGCCGAAAAACCAGAACAGATGGAGGAACAGGAGCGGGTCGCCGCCGCCCGCCGGATCGAAGAAGGTGGTGCCGAAATTGCGGTCGGTTAAGAGCATCGTGATCGCCCCGGCGAGCACCGGCAGCGCGAGCAACAACAGGAACGCCGTGATCAGGATCGACCACACGAAGAGCGGCATCCGGTGCAGGGTCATCCCCGGCGCGCGCATGTTGAAGATCGTCGTGATGAAGTTGATCGCGCTCATGATCGACGAGGCGCCGGCGAGATGCAGCGAGAAGATCGCCATGTCGACCGCGGGCCCGGGATGGCCGGCGGGGCCGCCCGACGAAAGCGGCGGGTAGATCGTCCAGCCGACCCCGGCCCCGGCGCCGTTGACCCCCTGGCCGGCGCCGACGAACGCCGAACCCGCCAGCAATAGGAAGGACGGGATCAGGAGCCAGAAGCTGACATTGTTCATGCGCGGGAACGCCATGTCCGGCGCGCCGATCATCAGCGGCACCATCCAATTGCCGAACCCGCCGAAGGTCGCCGGCATGACCACGAAAAACACCATGATCAGGCCGTGCGCCGTGATCAGCACGTTGTAGAACTGGTGGTCGGTGATGAGCTCGTTGCCCGGGTGCATCAGCTGCGCGCGCATCACCACCGACAGCGCGCCGCCAATCACCCCGGCGAATATCGCCAGGCACAGATAGAGCGTGCCGATATCCTTGTGGTTGGTCGAGGCCAGCCAGCGCGTGAAGAAGCCCGGCCGATGATCATGCGCCGCGTGATCGGCGCCCGCGCCATGCGCATCCTGGTACGCCATCGAGGATCCTCGTCGCTATCGGTTGCCGGCCGGGGTTTCATCGGGCGGCCGGGCGGCGCCCGCCGCCGCGGTGGCGACGAGCGTGGCGCCTGGCGCCGCAACTGCGAACTTCTTCTTCGCTTCGCCCAGCCATTTGTCGAATTCGGGCTTTGACACCGCCTTCACCGCGATCGGCATGAAGGCGTGATTGACGCCGCAGATCTGGTTGCATTCGCCGTAATAGGTGCCCTCGTGCTCGACTTGCATCCAGGTCTCGTTGAGCCGGCCGATGACGGCGTATTCCTGGACCCCGAAGGAGGGGACGAACCAGCTGTGGATCACATCGGTCCCGGTGACGAGCACCCGGATCGTCGCGCCGACCGGCACCACCAGAGGGTTGTCGACGTCGAGCAGGCGCTTCTGGCCCGGCTGCAAATCCTTGTCCTGAATGAGGTTGCTGTCGAAGGTGAGGCCGGCCTGGTCAGGGTATTCGTACGACCAATACCATTGGTGCGCGGTGACCTTGATCGTCATGTCGGCGTTCGGCACCCGGTCCATGTAATAGATCAGCTTGAACGACGGGATCGCGATGACGACGAGGATCAAGACCGGGATGACCGTCCACAAAAACTCGATCAGCGGATTGTGCGAGGTGCGGGTCGGCACCGGGTTCCTGGTGTGGTGGAACCGCACCATCACATAGAGCAAGAGGCCGAGAACAAAGACCGTGATCAACGAGATGACGACCAAGAGCTCGTCATGCATCGTGTTGAGCCGCTCGTGAACCGGGGTCGCCGAGGGCTGCATGCCAAGCTGCCAGGGTGTGGGCTCGGCTGCCCAGGCGGCCGCCGCCAGCCCCGCCGTGCCGGCGAGCACGAGGACCAGAACCGCGCCCGCCCGCGCCGCCGCGCCCCGCGTGATCGATCTCGTCAACCGCACCATGTCCTTGCAGTCCCTCTTCGGCGAGGACGCCCTCCCTCGCGGGCGCACGGGTCGGCGAGCCTCCGGCGATATGCCCGGAGCCGCTGTTCGGATAAAAAAGGATTCCGAGCGGAAGGATCCGGGCTTCGCACGGCGCAACCAAAGTTGCCGTCATTCTGCCGACGGCAACCAATCGGCCGGACCCTACACCAAAGCCCGCCGGGGCGACAACTCGAGGCGATCCCGCCGGGCGCTAACCCATTGCGGCAAGCCGTCGCACAGTGGCCGGTGAGCCCTCGTCCCTTGTCGTCATTGCGAGCGAAGCGAAGCAATCTCGACGGTCAGCGTGCACTCGCTCGGGATTGCTTCGTCGCTCCGCTCCTCGCAATGACGTAGCTCCTTTCGCCGCGGCGGTTTCGCGCCCATATTTGCCATATACCGACAGCGATAGCCCCAGCTGGAGCCGCCGATGACCAATCTTGCCGTGACCAACGAGCTGTTTTTCGATCGCACGGGCATGAACCCGGGCCGGATCGAAACCATCGTCAGCGAGGCGCTCGCCGGGATGGATGACGGGGAGCTGTTCCTCGAATACAGCCAATCGGAAGGCGTGTCGCTCGACGACGGCCGCATCAAGAGCGCCTCGTTCGACACCACCCAGGGCTTTGGCCTGCGCGCGGTGGCCGGCGAGGCGGCCGGCTATGCCCATGCCTCCGAGCTCTCCGAGGCGGCGATCCGCCGCGCCGCGACGGCGGTGCGTGCGGTCGCGAGCGGCCACCACGGCACGATCGCCGAGCCGCCGCCCGGCACCAACCGCAGCCTCTACACCGATCTCAACCCGCTCGGCATCGTCGATCTGGCGGCCAAGACGCGGCTCTTGACCGAGATCGACGCCTATGCGAGGGGCCGCGATCCGCGGGTGCGCCAGGTGATGGCGTCGCTCAGCGGGGTGTGGCAGGCGGTGCAGATCATTCGCCCGGACGGCCGCCGCGCCGCCGATATCCGCCCCTTGGTGCGGCTCAACGTCGCCGTCGTCGTCGGCGAGGGCGACCGCATGGAAACCGGCTCGCACGGCGCCGGCGGCCGGGTCGCCTATGATGTCTATCTCGACCCCGCGCATTGGCAGGCGCAGGTCGAGGAGGCGTTGCGTCAGGCGCTCGTCAATCTCGGCTCGGTGCCGGCGCCGGCCGGCGCGATGACCGTCGTACTCGGCTCGGGCTGGCCCGGGGTCATGCTGCACGAGGCGGTCGGGCATGGGCTCGAGGGCGATTTCAACCGCAAGAAAACTTCGGCGTTTTCGGGGCTGATCGGCGAGCGCGTCGCATCCAAGGGCGTCACCGTCGTCGATGACGGGACGTTGCCCGACCGCCGCGGATCCTTGACCATCGACGATGAAGGAACGCCAACTGGTTATACCGTGCTCATCGAGGACGGCATCCTCAAGGGCTACATGCAGGACCGGCTCAACGCGCGCCTGATGGGCGCGGCGCCGACCGGCAATGGCAGGCGGCAGAGCTTTGCCCACGCGCCGATCCCGCGCATGACCAACACTTACATGCTGGCCGGCGCGCACGACCCGCAGGAGATCATCGGGTCGGTCAAGCGCGGGGTTTACGCCGTCAATTTCGGCGGCGGCAGCGTCGACATCACCTCGGGCAAATTCGTCTTTTCCGCCTCGGAAGCCTACCTGATCGAGGACGGCAAGGTCGGTCCCGCCGTCAAGGGCGCGACCCTCATTGGCAACGGCCCCGACGCGGTGACCAAGATCACGATGATCGGCAACGATTTGCGGCTCGACGACGGGGTCGGGACCTGCGGCAAGGACGGCCAGGGCGTGCCGGTCGGGGTCGGCCAGCCGACGCTGCGCATGGACGGCCTCACCGTCGGCGGCACCGCGGCGTGAGGAAGCAGCGCCACGCATTTAAGCCCCTCTCCCGCACCGCGGGAGAGGGTGGCGAGCGAAGCGAGACGGGTGAGGGTCTCGCCGCATCACCAGCCCTCACCCGCCCATGGCTGCGCCATGGACCCCTCGCTCTCCCGCGGTGCGGGAGAGGGGCTTAATTGCGGCGCGGGTGAGAGCGAGGTTTGCTTGGGCCTGGGTTTGGGTAGCCGCGTGGCTGCTCGCGGCAGCCGTTCCGGCGCGCGCCTGCGACTTTGATGCCGCGCCGTCGAGCCGCTGGTCGCTTGCCGCGGAAAGCGGCGTCTGGTGGCTGAAGACGCCGTGCGGCGAGCGCTTCTACAGCCTCGGCGTCAACATCCTCGACGGCGGCTATCCCGACCGCGCCAGGGACGGCAAGGTCTATTACAGCTGGCCGGCGTTCGCCCCAACGCTCGGCGACTGGATCGCCGAGACCCGGCAGCGCCTCTCCGAGTGGGGCTTCAACAGCGCCGGCGGCTGGTCCTTGGCGCCGCAGCAATTGCGGCTTCCGGCGGTCATCAACCTCGAACTCGGCCGGCGCGCCAAATTCCACTGGTTCGACCCCTTCGCACCGGACACCGAGCGACGGATGACGGCGCTCGCCAAGGAGGCGGTCGCGCCGTTCCGCGGCTCGCCCTACCGCATCGGCTATTTCTCGGACAACGAGGTCGGCTGGTGGGCGGGCGCGCTGTTCGTCTACTATTCGCAGCAGCCGGCCAATTCCTACACCAAAGCGCGCTGGGTCGCCCTGCTGCGCCGGCATTACCACGATAATTGGGCCGCCTTCGCCGCCGATTTCGTGCCCGCACCGCGGGTCGCGTCGTGGCCGGCATTGCGGGCGAGCACGGCGATGACCCGGATGCGCCCGGGCGGCAACGGCATTGCGGCGGTGCGCGAGTGGACCGGGATCGTCGCCGAGCATTACTACGCGATGGCCGCGCGGGCGATCCGGGCCGCCGATCCCGATGCGCTCTATTTCGGCGACCGGCTGCCGATCTACTACGACCCGGTGGCGGTCAAGGCGATGGCGGGCCATGTCGACGCGATCGCCGTCAATTACAACGTCGACAGCGGCGACGGCTGGGTCGCGCGCTATTTCTTCGACGGGCTGGAGGCGTTGTCGGGGGACAAGCCGATCCTCCTGACCGAGTGGTTCTTCGCCGCCCGCGAAAACCGCACCGGAAACCGCAACAACGGCCATCTGATGACGGTCGCGACCCAGGCCGAGCGGGCGCGCGGCGCCGCCGCGGCGACCGAGAACTTCGCCCGCATCCCGGCAATCGTCGGCTCGCAATGGTTCCAGTATTACGACCATCCGAAGGGCGGGCGGCCCGACGGCGAGGATTACGATTTCGGGCTCGTCGACATCGACAACCGACCGTACCAGGGGCTGACCGAGGCGCTCGCCGCCGCCAACCGCCGGGCGCCCGCGATCCACGCCGCCGCGGCAAGCCGGCGCGAGGCGAGCCCGGGCGCGGCGATTACGCTGCCGCATGCCGCGGTTTCGGTCGAGGACCGCTCGCTCGCCGGCTGGCCGAAGCCGGCGAGCCTCCTGCCGGCGCTGACGCCGTCCCCGGGCGCGGTCGATTTCGGCGAGGTGTATCTGTCGTGGAGCGACAAGGGTCTCGCGCTGGCGACGATCGGTCAGGATTATTTCGACATCGACCTCTTGGCCTATACGGGCGCCTTTCCGCTCGGCGAGGCATATCGGCTGGAGCTCGGGGTCGATGCCGGGGCCGGGCCGCACCGCGCGACGCTGTTCTTCATCCCGCCGCGCACCAAGGTGAAAGACCACCCGCCGATGGCGGCGCTGCTCTGCGCCGGCGCGGCGGCGCAGGCGCTCCAAGCGGGCTGCACGCCGGTGCCGGGCGCCGAGGCGGTCTATTTCGGCGCCGACCAGCCGCGCATCACCGCCGAGATGCTGATCCCGTGGTCGGCGCTCGGCGTCGCGCCGCCTGCGCCCGGCGCGGCGCTCAGCGCCGAGGTGGCGCTGACCTCATGGCACGGCGAGCGCTGGATGTCCTTGTCCGGCCGGGCCCCCGATGCGGCGCTCGCCGACCCGGCCGGCTGGCGGGTGATGCAGCTCGGCGACGGCCTCGCCGTCACCGCCCCCGCGCCGCGCGCCGGAGCGCCGGGGTGAACTCGCGTCGGAACTCGTGCTAAACTACGCGCTGGCCTGTTCAGGATTTGCAACCATGGCGCACGACCGGATCGAGATAAATCCCGAGATCATGGCAGGAAAGCCGGTCATCCGCGGGACGCGCGTCCCGGTCGAGTTGATCCTGCGCAAACTCGGCGCCGGTATGCGCACTGCGGCGATCCTCGCTGACCATCCCAAACTTGCGCTCGATGATATCCGCGCCGCACAGGCCTTTGCGGCCGATTACTTGGCCGATGAGGAGCTCATATACCGCTGAGCGGTATCCGCGTGCATTGGCTAGCGGATGAGTGCGTCGACGCGGCGCTCGTGACCCGCCTCCGTAGCGCTGAGGTGGGGTGGTCATTTTGAGGCCGGAGATGCTTGTTGATAGCAGAAAAACGGTAGTCACCGACCAGAAATTTGATTCAGACGAATCCAACTCGCGCTTCTCGAACCACGTCTTTATCAGATTGGTCGCAAGGGGTAAGACTTTTTTAAAAGTAGATTTCAAGTATTCTTTCTTTGATACCTGTTATATCAGAGATTGCCGTTTCGATTCGTGTGATTTCACGGGATGTCGATTTGTGAATACCCAACTTCCTGGCGTCAAGTTCTCTGGCTGCAATTTCGAGTACGCAACCTTCGAAAAGACCTTCATCGACCCGAACGTCCTCGACACAGAATGCCCTGGCTACGAGAACCTGAAGTCGCGGTTTGCCAGAACGCTGCGCACCAATTTCCAGCAGCTCGGCGACGCTGCGGCGGTGAACAAAGCCATGAAGGTTGAGCTGAGCGCGACCGAGATACATTTGAAAAAGGCTTGGCGGTCAAATGAGTCGTACTACAGGAGCCATTACCCCGGTGTGTTCCTTCGTACAATGGCGTTTCTGGAATGGGTGAAATTCAAGGCTTTGGATTTCATCTGGGGCAACGGCGAAAACCTTTCCCGGCTCATCCGGTCTGTTCTCATCGTCATTGCGCTGATGACGTTTGGCGATGTGGCTGGCTATGGTGATCCCGGCCGAGTGCGCAGCTATTTTGAGAGCTTCAGCAAGTCCTTTGAAATATTCTTTGGTACTCTGACGCCAGACGACTACTCGAAGGGCTATCTCGCTCTAATCACTTGTGTGCGGCTCGTCGCGGTAGGTTTCTTCCTATCAATTATCATCAAGAAATTCAGCAGGCGCTGAATATGCACATCTACGCGTTTGGATCAGTTTGTAGGGGGGATGTGTCACCCGACTCGGATGTGGATCTGCTTGCCATCGTTCAAGGTTACGATCCGCGCTTTAGCCCAGACGACTATTCGATTTACTCGTATGAGCGAATTAGGGGGATATGGGCGGAGGGCAATCCGTTCGCTTGGCACCTTTCGATTGAATCTAAGCTGCTGTACTCACCTGATGGGTCAGATTTCCTGGGGGCCTTGGACAGGCCGCGGCCATACAGAAGATGCCACCAGGACTGTGAGAAATTTTTTGAGCTATTCCGTAAAGCACGCGAGTCACTTAGGTCGCAGACCGGAAGCAAGGTTTTCGACCTGTCGATGGTGTTTCTGGGGATCAGAAATTTTGCAACCTGCTATTCGTTGGGTGCTCTCGACAAGCCGGATTTTTCAAGGAGATCGGCCCTCCGGTTAGGCGAACGCAGTTTGTCGATACCGAGTGCCGCTTACAATGTGCTCGAGAGAGCTCGCATACTCTGTACGCGCGGCATCGGCGAGTCGATTACCGACCAAGAGGCTCAAATCGCGCTGCAGCAGTTTCCTCATATCGAGGGATGGATGGATGAACTTCTAAAGGAGGTAAGCAATCATGCAGCATGAGTTTAACAACCGCATAGCAGCACAACGCGCGATTCTGCGTATCGTAAATGCCAAACCGTCGAATAGCGAACAATTGTTCGGACTATCGAGCAAGGCCATTGACCGATGGGTTTCCATCAACCGCATCGAGCCGTCGTCGCAGCTTGTGAAGCTGGTGAAGGATGTGTCGGCAAAGCTATTCTTTCTGGCAAACAAGAGTCAGCAGCAGATTTCTGATGAATATACGGCCGTTCGCGCCGAGATTAGGGCCGCGTGTGAGGCGATAAAGATCGAAGTCGAAGCTACCGGCGCTTCGGTTTAATACGCCTGCTCGGTGTAGACCGGCTCGATGCGGCCGCCCCAGCGGGTCTTGTAATCCTCGACCAGTTCCTGGGCCGGGGTGCGGCCGGAGCCGGCGATCGAGAACAGATTGTCGAGGAAATGCGTCTCGTCCTCGCCGGCAGTGTCGCGCCGCGCCCGGCGGTGCAGCCCGTCGCGGGCGATGTCGAGGACTTCGAGCGCGATGTCGCGAAAGGTGCGGCTGCGATGCGGGGTGTCGAGGCCGAGACGCGGCACGTCGCGGCGCATCGCCTCGCGCTCCTCAGGCGTCCAATCGGCTACCAGATCGGCCGCCGCGTCGAGCGCGGTCCCGTCATAGAGGAGGCCGACCCACAACGCCGGCAGTGCACAGAGCCGGCGCCAGGGACCGCCATCGGCGCCGCGCATTTCGATATAGGTCTTCAGCCGGACTTCGGGAAAGGCGGTCGTCAGATGGTCGGCCCAATCGCCGATCAACGGCACCTCGCCCGGCAGCGCCGGCAATCTGCCAGCCATGAAATCGCGGAACGATTGGCCGCTCGCGTCGATATAGGTGCCGTGGCGATAGACGAAGTACATCGGCATATCGAGCAGGTAATCGACATAGCGCTCGAACCCGAACCCGTCCTCGAAGACAAACGGCAAGGTGCCGCAGCGGTCGGGATCGGTGTCGGTCCACACCAGGCTGCGATAGCTCTGGAACTCGGTCGGCTGGCCCTCGATGAACGGCGAATTGGCGAAGAGCGCGACGGCGACCGGCTGCAAGGCGAGGCTGGTGCGGAACTTCTTCACCATGTCGGCTTCGGAGCGGTAGTCGAGATTGGCCTGCACGGTGCAGGTGCGCAGCATCATGTCGAGCCCGAGCCGGCCCTTTTTCGGCATGTAGTTGCGCATGATCTGGTAGCGGCCCTTGGGCATAAACGGCACCTCGTCGCGCCGCGATTTCGGGTCGAAGC
>WNFD01002028.1_pt1 | contig 30844 bp, 28 predicted proteins | sample 5400491 | NCBI WGS metagenome assembly WNFD01 (sample SAMN13153343, study PRJNA577476) | soil metagenome | isolation source: 120 cm saprolite under Douglas fir tree site 2 hole 2 replicate 2 | place: USA:California | collected 2015-04-18
CCGGTCATTCGTTCCGGTGGATGGAGATGGGAAAGGGAGGGCGTGAGGAAGCGCGCAGCCGAGTCGGCATCAGTAATGCCGCGCCGGACAAGAAGCCGGGCAAGCGTCGCAAGCCGATTGCTTTTGGAGCACAAGCGGCCGAGTGGTTCGGGCAGAGCAGCGAGCGCTTCAGACAGGCTTCGGACCCCAGCAGGATCTTCGGAACGCAGTTCCCAGCGCACGGTTAAGTCTCGTCATCCTGGTCAGGTTCGTCGATAGTAATCCCGCCGAATTCGTCGGACACTTCAAGCAATCGCTGGTAGCGCTCGTACCACTCGGTGCTGACCTCGCAAAGAAACATCGATCCCTGGTATGCCCATCCCAACTGTAGAAAACCAACTTTGCCGACGTGGGCGCGAAGCCAGCGCGCGTCGTCCACGTCGTCACCGTCGGTGAACTCCGAAGTCGAAAGCCGCTCCACCATTTCGTCGAGTTCGGTGCGCTCCAGAATCCAAGCGTGCATAGTCAGAAAAGGAGCGCCAGCCGACTTGGCCAGTTCCACAAAATCTTTCCATCCGTCGGGATTCGAGCCCGCTTCCCAGTTGATGCACTGCACCTCGTCGTAGTCCACGTAGCCGTGGAAGCGGCGCATGCCGTGGCCTTCGATGAAGGCAATCATGTCGTCTTTGACGGTAGTGAGATCGTCTGGAATGGGAGACATATGAGGCTCTCGCCTACGCAGCATTGTATGCCGTCTGCAAGTAAGGTGCCAGCGCGAGGGCCAGGTTTGCACGGTGGTATACGCGCCCGCTGACGACTGCGTGCTGTGTTACACTTTTTGATTCACGAAGATCATTTCCTGCAGCAGGCATTCGATCCACACATGCTTCTTTCCAAAGAATATGTGGGCTACCTGGCCCGCGAACTCACCAAGAAACTGATTGCTGGCAAGTTCATAGAAACTGCCGCCGTGCCTGCGGTCACCGAGCGGGTACACGCCGCGCTGTTCGATGAGCTCTCCCTTGAGGACCGTATCAACGACGAAGTACGCGTAATTCTGGAGGCCTACTCCGACGAGATGCGCAAGAGCGGCGCCAACTACCAGGAAATGTTCCGCAAGGTGAAGACGGAACTGGTGCGGAAATATAAGGCGGTGCTGTGAGACTGAACCGCGACAAAGTCAACGTGCTCGCCCGGGCCGTCTCCGACGTACTCAAGGAGCTCGACGAAGTCGAGTTCATTGAGGACCCCAACACTATCCGGCAAGAGACCCGTAAGATTCTCGAGGAACTTCTCAACCAGGAAGAGCGGATTGATGTAGCCGCCCGCCAGAAGATCGAGAGCCAGAAACGCACCATTCTCGAAGGCTCCCAGGAGTGGGACATTCTCTACCGCAAGTACTATAACGAGGAAGTCAAGAAGCTCGGGGTGTAGACAGAATCGAGTAGGAAGTTTCCCGAGGGAGCGGCGATTGCCGATCCCCTTTTTAATTGCCCGACGAGATCTCGATCCCAGATCCAGACAGCGGCTGAAGCCGCGTTGCTTCGGGCGCACTTGCGATATGGCTAAAGCCATATCCTGATACGAACCATCCTGCGAGCCATCCGGAATGCGAATCGTGGATTCGTCAGCCTGAAAAGAGCGGTCTCCTTCCTTTAATGTTTGTCCGACGCTTCTTAAGTTTTGCAAAGCCGGATCGAGGCTGCAAAAAAAGCCCCGCGTTTTCACGCGGGGCCGATGGGGGAGGGCTTGCAGGATGGGAGCTCAGGCAGCTTGAGTCTGCATGACCTCTAGGCGTCGACGGTACTCCGTGGCTCGGCGCGTGATCTCCTTGTGCGGTACGCTGACCAGCCATTGTTCGCGAGGTATGCGCCGGCGTTCGCGGCGGCTGCCCACATTGCCTCTCTGGGCCATGCTGACGGGCCGCTTTTCTGCGGTCATCTGGTGCCAGCCGGTTCCCGCGCTCACGTCAAACACACCAATGTATCCCCCAGGAAGCAGTTGCAGGGGGCCTTGGATGTGCCCGGTCTGGTCGAATTGGGTCGATCCCTGGGCACGAAAGCTCTCAAACCATGACGGGAAGACGAAGTCGGAGAGCAGAATGTTATCGACCTGGTACCCAAGGTTCTCGGCCTCACAGGCATCGCAGGCCTCATAGGCATAGAGTGTCCCGGTGGTATCGGCATTCTGCACAAATACAGTGAGGTTGATGTTGGGATCGGCCAGCATTTCCAGCAGTTCGTGACTGGCCGTGACTGACCAGGACGCACCGATCTTCAGATCAGTGCCGGCGAAGACCTTGCCGATCGGCAGTCCGTCGGTGGTGAGGTCGTGGTAGCCCAGTGCGTTGGCCTGGTCGGAGTCGTCCAGAATGGACAACCACCAGGTGCCCGCCGGCGGCTGGGTGCCACTCGGAACAAACTGCAGTTCGGCATCAACACCCCAGACAGGCCGGAAATCATTCGTGACTTGTTTTTGCAGGGCCCCGACGACGGGGATCACTTGATCGTCCGTCAGTACCGTGCTCTGATTGATGATGGAGATCTGAATGGTGGCTAGTTGTGATTTTGGAACTTGCGCCATATTTGGCTTCTCCTTTGCGAGACAAATTCGGAGAACGCGCATGGGAAGTGCGTGACTCTGTAAAAAAAGCTTATACCCTGAACGAAGGAAAGCAAGAAAATCCCGAAGGAAAAATGAATTGTATTTCCAATTTGGAACTAGGCTGCTTTCAGTTTCTGCACCTGAGTAGCTTCAAGCTAAGCACTGAAAAACGGACAAACTGCCCATCATGAATTGCATCAGCGAAATCGCGGCGACCGTCAAGCGCGCAGCCCACGCGGCCGGGTTCGATCTCTCGGGCATTGCGCCGGCGACGGATGCGACCGAACAGCGCTACTTTCCTGAATGGATCGCAGCTGGCCACGCGGGTGAAATGCGATACATGGAAGCGCGCGACGAGCAGGGGGCACTCAAGCGCGAATCGCTCGCACACGTAGCGCCCTGGGCACGAAGCGTGGTGGTCTGTGCCGTGAATTACAACAGCGCACAGCCATACTCAACCCAGGCCCACGCTCGCGGCCGCGGCTGGATCTCCCGCTATGCCTGGGGCCGGGAGGACTATCACGAAGCAGTCATGCGACGGCTGCGGCGCGTCGAGGATGCGATTCGAAGCGCAGCCGGTGATGTCAACGAAGGACTTGATGTCATCACGCGCTGTTACGTCGACACCGGGCCCGTCGTCGAGCGCGTCTACGCGAAGTACGCCGGCGTGGGCTGGATCGGCAAGAATACTTGCATCATCAATCAGGGAAAAGGTTCGTGGCTGTTCTTGGGCGTGATCCTTACTTCTCTCGAACTTGCGCCGGACTTGCCTGCTCCCGACCGCTGTGGCACCTGCACCCGCTGTATCGACGCTTGTCCCACCGACGCCTTTATCGCTCCCTATAAGCTCGATGCCACCAAGTGCATTTCCTATCTCACGATTGAGAAACGTGGAACGATTCCCGAGGAACTGCGGACGGGCATCGGCCAACACGTTTTCGGATGCGACATCTGCCAGGACGTCTGCCCCTGGAATCGTAAAGCTCCGCCCACCACTGCGCCAGAATTTCAGCCTCGACCGGAGTTGGTAAATCCAGTGCTCGAGTGGCTCGCTGAATTGAGTGCGGAAGAGTTCCGCGAGGTATTTCGCGGATCGCCCGTCCGTCGGACAAAACGAGCCGGTCTGCGCCGCAATGTTGCCATCGCTATGGGCAATAGCTCCGAGCGGAAGTTTCTGCCGCTGCTCGACCAGTTTGCAGCCGATGAAGATGAATCTGTGGTCGAAAGCGCGCTTTGGGCCCGGAATCAACTGCTTGGATCTGATTTTTAACCTCATCGCAATATTTGCCGGTTACTCGCCGCTCCATCCACGTGCCCGAACTTCCGTAACTGGCATCTTAGATTAGAGGCAACTAACCTTTCTCAGAAGGGTTCCTAAAGGAGCCGGTATTTCGGTTTGGGGTTGGATATTATTGTGCGAGGCGACAACCTTTTAATGCGGCGGGCCATCGGCGTGTTGGTTGCCCTGGTCGTGGCTCTCGTGGCTTTTTTGCCGAAGGCCGAAGCCTCCGCTACTCTTCTGCTTGAAGAGCCATACGGAAAACTGGGATTCTTTTCCGCTACCGGTCACTCAGCTGTGTATCTGTCCGGTGTCTGCGCCGAAACGCCCTTGGTCCTTCGCCGGTGCGCTGTCGGAGAAATGGGCATTGTCCTGAGCCGCTATAACGGAGTCGGCGCCTACGATTGGATCGCAATCCCCCTTGTTCCCTACTTGTACGCGATCGAAAATCCGAAAGATGTGCCGCTATTTGCCGATGCCAGGATGGTCGCATTCCTCCGGGATCGCTATCGCCGGAAATATTTGGAGGACATCGCTCCCGATTTGCCCAACGGAGAGACTCCGGGGGGGAACTGGTATGAACTTGTCGGCTCGTCCTACGACCGGACGATTTATGGTTTCGAGATTGCGACTACTCCCGAACAGGATCAGGCTCTGATCCTGAAGTACAACTCATCACCGAACCGCTCTCACTTCCACGCCGTCTCCCGGAATTGTGCCGACTTCGTCAAAGACGTCATTAATTTCTATCAGCCAAGGGCTCTGCATCGCAGTTACGTTGCGGACATTGGTATCACCACGCCCAAGCAGATGGCAAAGACGCTGGTCAAGTTCTCCACGCGTCATCCGGAGCTGGAACTTTCGAGGACGATCATTCCTCAGGTTCCCGGGAGCGTGGCCCGCAGCACGGTCGTACACGGCGTGGTTGAGTCATTCTTCAAATCGAAGAAGTACATCGTTCCCAGCGCCGTTGTGAGTCCGATCTTTGCTGGATGCGTGGCCGTCGTTTTCGTTGGTAGTGGAAGCGGCCGCTTCGATCCGAGCCACAACGCGATGATATTCGCGCTGGGCAGCGAACCCGAACTGCCCTTGGGCCGCGAGGATCTCCGCGCTTATCGCAAAGCCTTGGAACACCTTCTGGCCAGCACCAATGCCGGGAGATCAGCCGGCAACGCAGAAAAAGCCTGGGAACGCATGCAGTCCAAAGCCAAGGCCGGACTCGACCAGCAGGGCAGACCGGTTCTTCAACTGAATGTTGGACCGCAGGTGGTGAGTGTAGGGGAGTCAGCGCAAAACGTTCTGACCAGTGGTGCTCCTCCGCAGTTGGTCCAGGCACTTCTCAAGGCGAGGCTGCAAGCAGAATTGCAGAGGAGTAGTCCACACAGTGTTTCGGAGCGCGAGATTGCCCGCGACTGGAAATTGTTGCAGCAGGCGATGCAAGAGAACGACCCCCAGGTTACTGCCCGAACCGTGCAACGCCGGCCCGAACAGTCTGCCTCTCTGCGTTCCGAGCGCATCGATGGAAATCAGCCCTAAATCGCACTAAAAATCTTCGCCCGCCGGCTTGAAATAAGATTCCAATAAAACATAGCGTAAGAAATCTTGGAGACAAAACCCGCACTCTCGGCTGAGAGCAAGTGGAGTTGTTGAAGACGATGTTGATCCGCCCGAACCCTCGAATCTTCGGAGCTCCCGTTATGCGGATTTCCGAAGCTCAGCCGGAAACTCAAGCACCTTGCCCCGCTGGGCCGCCGGGATCAACTTCACTCGCCTGCGAAATCGTACCGGAATATAGAACTCGATCACCGTTGCCATAACATCCTCCAATATGTTTTCTTTCGACAAATAAGATAGAGGCAACCAGGATGCCAAAGTTTCAATGACTGTAAGTAACTGAAACGTATCGAGAAGCCTCTCGCCAGAGTCGATGAAAGGCCACTGTCAGCTTATTTAGGTCGGATTCGAAGTGGACACGAGTGTCGAAACGAGGACACCCACTAAGGATAGGAAAGCGAGCTTTGAAGCCGTCGATCGCAGTCTATTGCTCCGGAGGTCGTTGCGGGGGCGCCGCGCCGCCGGGGATCGGTGCTTGTCCGGGGGGCAGCTGTTGCTGCATCTGCATTTGCCGTTGTTGCATCTCCTGCAGCATCTGCTGCGGAGTCTTCACGCCGGGCTGCTCCGGTACAGTGGGTTGCTGCTCCGCTTCTGCGGCATTCTGATCGGCGTTCTCATCGGGATTCTCTTCGGTGGTCGCCTCGGCGTCGGGAACGTCTGGGGGAACATTCCCGGCCTCTTGTTGCGGTGGCAGTACATATCCGGGCTGTCCCATGACGGGCTGTCCTGGCTGCCCTTGAGGATTTGAACCTTGCTCATTTGAAGCTGGAGCCGCGGCGCTCTTCGCTACGAGCACTACGCGGGTCAGCAGATTTGCGTCCGCAGGCGAACCAAGAAGCACATAGTTGAATCGCGAACCGTTCAACAATTCCGCGACTACCTCTCGCGCAGGCCCAGGCCCCAGGCGCGTTACCACCCGCTCGTTAGCGGCCGCGGGGATCTCAATCTCGGCAGCCGTCAATTTGCGCACGGCGCGTAAAATGTCTCCCAGGGTCGAATTGGGCGCGACGATGGTTAGCTGTCCGCTCTGGTAGCTGACTTGTGGCGCGACTGCTGGAATGGAATCCAGCGGAATCTGCGGAACCGGTCCTTGCGGTCCCGACGGCAGCGGCGTCAACACCGGCTTCTTCGCTTTGCGCTGATTGCGAGAAGTGGCGGAGGCCGGAACAAGTCCCACGGACAGAACACCTGCGATTACCCACGTTGCCAACTTCCATCCGGTGCGCATGACCCCTCCTCCTGAAACGTCTGCGATTTGGGGGATACCGCAGGCACTCTTAAACAGAATTCTAACACCGCTGCCAGGTTAACTCCGCCTCGAAGATGGCCAGCGAATCGTCCCTCTACCAGACTGAACGTATTGAACTTACTATCTTGCAGTCCACGATGCTATGGCACGAAGCGGGAGCGAGGTGGGCCGGCGTTTGCCAGCAAACATTTTTGGCTGGCGTACAATTAATGGACGCAAAGAAGACACAAACCGGGCAATCTTCATCTAACCTGTTGAAAGCAAAGGCGGCACTTCGATGACTTCCGGCTTACATCGTTGCGCAATTTGGACGGCGTTGGCGCTTACAGTCGTCATGGGTGCGACCGTGGGTGGCTACGCTGAGAACTGCCAGACGGCCACCGACATGGACGCGGCTACGCGCTCCGCATTGATGACCGCGGGACAGCGCTACTTCGACATGATCGCGAAAGGTGACGCGGCGTCGCTTCGTCAGAACTCGATTGCTAGCCTGGCCTCCGACTTCTCCGGTATCGAGACCACGGTGAAAGATCATCAAAAAAACCTCGCGGGTTCTCACCCGACGGCCCGGCCGCCCTTCCTGCTGGAAGCGGACGGAACTGCTCCCATCGCTCACGCGGAATTTTTCTGTGGCGTTTTCGGCAAGAGTGGTCAAACCGCCGGCAGCGCCGCTTTCTATTTAAATAATTTGCCTCCGGGCAAGTATGGCGTGGTGATTCTTGACGCCGCCTCCGCAGAGGGGCCAAATGCGATTTCGCTCATTCTCCAGCAGGTGGGGAATGATTGGAAATTGGGAGGGCTGTACATCAAGGCGCTGCAGGTCGGAGGTCACGACAGCGAATGGTTCGCGGCCCGCGCGCGGGAGTACAAAGCGAAAGGCCAACTGCACAATGCCTGGCTCTACTATCTTATGGCGCGCAATCTGATCTCTCCTCTGCCTTTCATGAGCACCGCGGCTACCGACAAACTTTACGATGAGTCTCAAAGCCTGCAGCCGACCGATCTCCCCGCAGAAGGCAAGACCGTGGATTTCCAGGCCGGAACGGCCACCCACAAACTAACTGCCATATTCCCTGATGCGATGGGCAACGACCTGGATTTGCTGGTCCGATATCAGGTGAGCGACATTTCAAATACCAACCAAACTTATCAGAGCAATATAGCCGTGATGAAAGCTCTGGTGACGAAGTATCCCGAGTTCAAACAAGCCTTCGCCGCCGTCAACGCTCGTGCTGTCGATCCCAGCGGCCGCGACTATGGCACGTTGCTTTCGATGAAGGACATCAAGTAGGCTTCGTTCCAGTAGCGGGACAAACCGCGGAGCTAGACATTCACCTCTTCTTCCAACACGCATTCTCTCGGATCCTTGTCGTCGCGCAATCCTAGAAAAACTGGGGCCCGCAGCTTCGGCGCGCTCGATCCCGAGGAGCCATGCGTCCACTCCGCGTACTCAATCTCCGCGACAAGTTCCGGCTTCACCCATGTTACTTTGCGTAGCGCTTCGACCTCGCCGTAGAACGGATTCTGCTTGGTCTCCAGCCTCTTCAGCAGCTTCCAGACTTCGCCCAGCGACTTCTGGTCAAATCCGCTGCCCGCTTGGCCTACGTGAATCAGGCGCCCCTTCTTGTCATATAGACCGAGGACTATCGAACCGAAATAAGCGCGGCTGCCTTCGGGCTCCGTGTATCCGCCGATCACACATTCCAGGCGATGCGTGATCTTGATCTTCAGCCACTCCCGGCTGCGACGCTCCTGATAAGGGCTGGCACGCTTTTTGGCGAGGATGCCTTCCAGTCCCGTCTGCCGCGCGATTTCAAATAGCGCTTTTCCCTGCTCCTCATAATGATCGGAGTAGCGCAAGGAGTCCCCCACAACCAGGATCGAAGCCAGCTGGCGCTTTCGCTCCTCGAGGGGCACCCGCCGCAGATCGTAGCCGTCGAGGTATAGCAGGTCGAAGGCGTAATACAGCACGGGCACGTCGGCCTTGGCAGCGGCTTTCCGTCCGCCCGGACGAAAGCCGGTGCGTTGCTGCATCAGACTGAACGACGCTCGGCCCTGCTCATCAAGGGCCACGACTTCCCCGTCGAGAATTGCCTGCTTTGCTTTCACGAACTCAGGCAGATCCTTTAACTCGGGATAACGAGGCGTTAGATCGTTTTGGTTACGCGAGACCAGCCGAACTTTGCCTGCTTCAATGAAAGCAACTGCCCGGTAGCCGTCCCACTTGATCTCGAACAGCCACTCCGGGCCGTCGAATGGCTCGCTCACAGGAGTCGCCAACATCGGATGAATAGTCGAGGGCATGGGTCGCTTCACGGCGCCAAGCCCAGACCCCTTTACCACAGGGGGCACAGAGGACACAGGATAATTCTTGTGACCGGATTCGACCGCCGCGGACTTAGCTAACGAAGCCTTCTTCGGTCCAGGCTTTGATTCTTTTTGCGTTACCCCGTGTTCCCCCGTGCCCCCTGTGGTTATTTCTTTCGTTTTTTTTTAGCGGTCGGCTTCGTTGCTAGATTCTTTTTGTCCAGCTTCGCGACAGCATCCGCCAGCCACGCTGCCTTCAATCGCCCTCGCCCCGCCGGACGGCTCTTCCACTCCGCCGAGCCTTGGTCTCCGGCAATCTCGGCAAGACTGCGTTTGCTCAGGACTGACTCATCAAACTCGTCGATGTCATAGCCCTCAACCGCCGCGTCGTCATGCTTCTTGATCAGCAGCCATTCGTTTCCCTTGCTCCCCGGACGCCGCCCGCGCATCTTGATCAATGCGAAGTCGCCTTTTAGTTTTTTCCCGTCAAGGCGAAACTTCAGGTCCCCTTTGGCCAGCATCGCTGCCGCTTCGGCGTCCGTGCCTGGAACATACTCACTATTTACCGGCACGGGCGAGAGCGGCTGCCAGGTGCCCACATCCCACACCATGACGGTACCCGCGCCGTAGTTGCCTTCTGGAATGATGCCTTCAAAATCGAAGTACGAAACAGGATGATCCTCGACCTGCATCGCCAGCCGCTTATCACCGGGATCGAGCGACGGTCCCTTCGGCACAGCCCATGACTTCAGCACGCCATCCATCTCCAGGCGAAAGTCATAGTGCAAGCGTGTGGCATCGTGCTTCTGCACCACAAAACGGTGCCCAACCTTCTTCTCGACTTTTGGCGGAGGCTCCGGCGTCTCTTCGAAGCGACGCTTTCGCTTGTATTCTTCCAGTGCCATGGACGACACCATTTAACCACAGAGTCACGGAGTCGCAGAGAAACCAAGATCTTCAACCACTAAGGACACTAAGTTGCATGAACGCAATCGTTGCATTCAGACCTTCGTGTAACTTCGTGTCCTTCGTGGTCAATGATTTTTGACTTCGCCGCCATGGGATAGAATCCTTCCACGATGCAACGCGAATTTCCCGAAGTCCCGCTGGTCGGCGTGGGCGCCATCATCATCGAAGACGCTCGCGTCGTCCTCGTGAAGCGCGCTCACCCGCCCCTGCAGACCGAGTGGTCCATCCCCGGAGGCGTGCTTGAAGTCGGCGAGTTGGTGCGCGAAGCCGCCATCCGCGAGGCCCGCGAAGAAACCGGACTCACCGTCGAACCCGGCGAACTCCTCGGCGTCTACGACCGCATCCTGCGCAGCCCAGAGAGGCGCGTGCAATATCACTACGTTTTGATTGATTTTCTCTGCCGCCGGGTTGCGGGAGATCTCGCCGCCGCCAGTGACGCGGCTGAAGTCAAGTGGTTCACGCGCGAGGAACTGCCGGGGTTGAAGCTGGCGGAGGATACGCTGGATGTGATCGGCAAGTCCACAGCCTACGGAGCGCTATGACCGTTGCAGTGGAGCACGCCCAGATAGGCGCTCCACGGCCCGACCGCATCACGATACTGGTGAGCCATCACACGGGAGAGTTGATGCAAATGCGTGAGGTCGTGAACGGCCCATGTGGCCAGGAGTTGCGAAAGCGTCACCACTCCCAGCTCTGGATGCCTTCCTCGGCGGGTCAAGTCCTCCGGCTGTAAATTCAGCGCCCGCAGCGCGGCTAGGTTTTCTTTGCGCAGGCGGGCGAACTCGTCCAACAGTTGCTCCAGCGACTTGCCTTGACTTTCTTTCGCCTGCGCAAAGCGGTCAAAAGGATCAAATGGCCGCGCTTCGCCGTGCTCCAGGATGATCCGCGCGCGCGGCATCCAGTCGGTGCGCTCCCCGACGATCAGGTGCCCCACGATGTCGTATGCGCTCCAGGTGTCGTTCCCTTCGTTACTGCCTCCGTCGTTGCTGCGTCCTTCGTTGCTGTGCACCCAGAGGTCGGGCAGCCCGCGCAAAAGCGCATTTAACGTTGCGGGAGTGCGGGTGAGAACCGCGATAACTTCGGAGAGGTTGGATTTCGTCACGGTTGCCATGTCTTCGTAGATGCACGGTTGGCGCTTTCGATTGATTTTGTATTCCGCCGGGTTGCGTTAGATCTCGCCGCCAGCGCGTCCGCCGGAGTCCGGTGGTTTACACGGCCAGAACGGCCGGGCTGAACCTGTGCCGATTCGGGGAAACTGCGGGCCGGTGGCATCGTTTGCGAATCGGGATCCGCCGACCACTGGGCTGCCGTATGTTGGTGTGCCGGTGCTGCTCTGGCTTGGGCTCAGATGATCACGCACCTCAACACCACGCGGACGCCGTGATTCCAAGGGTAACCGGGCGCGGCGCGCAAATCGCACGCTGCCACTACAGTCCATTAGAGGACTCGAAGGTGTCCCTTCGCCAGCCAGGACCCGCAACTTAAGTGACCTGTCTTTCTTCCAGTCCCGGCTTACAGTTCACTCAGCCACTTCTTACTCCGCCCATGCGGAAACCCCAACCATAACTGGAGGAGTTCCATGAAGAAAGTGTTTACGACTGGCAAAGCGTTCGCGCGAGCACTTGCAGGAACGATGGTGTTGTCAATCCTGATGACGGGTCTGACGTTTGCCCAGACCGCGAGTTCCAAGGCAACAGCAGCGATCAGCACAGCGGTAGGCTGCACCAGCAGCGGCACTACGAATATCGGAGATACGCTCCCGGTGACCTGCCACGACATATTTAGTGGCGCCTCCGTGTCTGTAACGGCGGACAACTTTGTGCAAATCATGACCACCACAATGAAGGTATCGAATAGTCAATCTCTGTTCGTTACACCATCACTGGTCACGGGACTCTACACCAACACTAAAACCAAAACTTCCTCTGGCGGTTCGTCCTCTGCGACCGCTGAGGGTGGCGTATTTCTACGGGTCGTGCTGAGAGATCCCAATACCGGTGCGGTGGTTCAGATAGCGGATCCGATAGCCGACTGCACCGATCAAATCCTGGGATGTGTCAAGGATACGAACGGTGATTACGGTGTGGTGCTCGATTCGCGGGTCCAGACCCTGAGCCAGACGCTGAGCAACTGCGTAGTCACGATTTCGGGGACTACGGCCGGCAGTTGCAATTTCGACTCGACGCTGCAACTTGTTCTTCAAACTACCAGTGCCCATAGTTTCAGCTTCATCTTTCCCAACGTCGGGGTGGGAACGTACACCATCTCGGTCGAGAGTGCGGTCAACACCAGCGCAACCGTCAGCGGTAGTGGGACATCGATCGCTGGAGCTGCCTATGGCCTGGGCTCTTTAACCGCCGAGAGCGTAAGAATGGTTCACGACTTCTCGTTCTAGCCGTCCAACAAGCACCGGCTGAAGGACTTCCTTGTTTGAAGGAAAAGTCATTGCCCTCAACCCGCCGAAACAGCAGATGGACTGTCTCGGCGGCGGTTTTTTATAAATCGCCGCGACGGTCGTACGCAGAGGCAGGGGCTGACGATGATTCGATGCAGCCGAGATGTGTGCGCCCAAGCGACGGACAAACTGGAAGTTGTCCGTCTGAAGTGACCCTCGTCTAAGCCGGAGATCGCAATTGTCGACGGGATCAGGCCATCGCCAGTCATCGCGACATACGCTAGGAGTGTGTCTCTGTCCTGCCTTCTGCTCCGTCATCTTCCCACTCCGTGTCGCACGCATGGCAACGCCACGCCGGTCGCTGCACGGGCACGGGCATGCGGAGGAATGCGCTCATGTAGGCGATGGGACGGTCCAACTCCTGGAAGTTCACATCCAGCGACTGGCACTTGGGACAGCGTGGCTGCTCGTAAAGTCCGACGCCTTGCACGTAGAGACCTTCGAGAATCGGCTCATCGAGAAGTTTCTGCGCGTTCTCTGCATCCACGGCGCGCACATTCAGCTTGATGCCGCCAATGAAATTTGAAATGAACCAGTCGAGGCGCACTAAGTTGTCGTCGGCCAGAAAACATTCAATGCCCGCCGACTCCAGACTGCCCTTCGCCAACAGCGCCTCCGGCAGATCGCGAAACTGCCGGATGGTCACCAGCTCCAGCAGCTCCAGTTCTTCGCGATTTTCGGACGCTTCTTCTTCCAGAAGCTCCAGGTCACGGCGGTCGAGTTCGTCGTCAAGCGCCTCCCGTGCAACCTCGGTCAGCGACTCCGGACGCCGTGCCAGGTTTTGCAACTCCGCATTGGTCATGCCCGCATAGGTTTCCGCCAGCCGCTGCCGCTCTTCTTGGGGATCGAGGTGATTCACGTTGCCCAAGGATACTTCGGCACGTCGCACGCCGCCAACTGCCCGGTAGTGCCGGATTGCCGCGGATCTGCTCAGAACATAGCCCCAGCTAGGAAGGTCCTTCCGGTTGCCTGACACCGTTTCCATCGTCTTCCCACTCTGCCCGGCAGGCATGGCATCGCCAGGCGCTGCGATGAAACGGCATCGGCACGCTTATTGCAAGGCTAAGGTAAGCGGCAGGGTCTAGTTCTCGGAAATTCACATCGAGCGATTGACACTTCGGACACCGCGGTTGCTCATAGTCGCCTATGCCTGTAACGTCGAAGCCTTCCGGAATTGGCTGGTCCAGAATTCCGATCGCTTCCTCAGCATCTTCACGATTTACTTGCAGCTTGATCCCGCCCATCAGGTTCGACCAGAACCAGTCCAGCCGTATTACGTTGTCATCTACTAGAAACGCTTCAATCCCAGCCGAGTCAAGTCGGCGTCTCTCCTGGTCGGGATCAATTCTCGCCATGGCGGGAAATCATACTTCAGTTCGGAGACTCACGGTTAAGCAAACGCGAAGAATTCGGTCCACCGTCCAGACTGGGGGCTTGAGGTGAGAGGAACTCTACGAACTGCCTTCAGCACAGTCCGCGCGCATGCGAGAGCCCGTGCTGGAGGACTGCTGGCGATCAGCAGTTCAACCAGAACGGCGCTGGCCAGGCCCTCATTGGTAAGAGATGGTCAAATTGTCCAAGTACACTTTATACGGATCCTGCCGGTCATTGCCGTCCATCTGATAGTTAATGGTCACGCCATACCACCCCGGCGATGAACCATGGCCAAAGGTCCAGTTAAGGTTGCTCGTCTGCCCATTCATCGTGATGGACTGATACACCAAGTGATCGTCCGATGTCCGTTGCACTTTGATCGTCAGATGGTTCCAGGAACCGTCGCTGGGGTGGCAGGGAATGCCCGTCGGGGTCCAGCGGTTGTTCTGGTTGTCCCAAACGTCCCATTCGTTTCCGCCGGCGATGCGGCATTCGTTGCCAAAGATGAAGCCCATACCATTGAAAAACTGATTAATGTCGAACTCCAGGGCCTGCGAAAGGCTCAGATTGTCTCCGTAGAAGTACACGTCGTAAGTGAAGTTTTGGAGCGTCGGAACCAGAGTCTGATTGGCGTCAGGCACGCCTTGTGACGAAGCCGTACCGATTAACGGGTTGTTCCACAGGGCGTCAGAGTACGGAGTACTGCCTCCGATCCAAAATACGGTGGCCTGCCCGCTCATCGAAGGCGACCCAATCCCTTGAGTCATAGAGAAGGCGACGCCATTGCAGGGAGAAGGAGAACAGTCAACAAAGTTTGGCGGTCCCTGTCCGAATTGGCTCCAGCCACCGCTGTGCTGCACGTTCGAGAACGAGCTTGCTCCGCTCTGCCCGGCGGGGGGTGCCGGAGCGGGTGGTGCTGGATTATTTGAGACCGTGATTTGCAAGGGCTGCTGTTTGGATAATCCCTTGGAATCTGAAACCGAGACGGCGAAACTGAAGGTTCCACTTGCGCTGGGAGTCCCGGAAATGGTTCCGGACTTGTCGCCGAGGAGCACGCCTTGGGGCAGTGCACCCGACGCGATAGAAAAAGTGTAAGGGGCGGTCCCGCCCGCTACGGTGACGGTTGCGTTGTAATTCGAGCCTACGGATGCGGGAGGAAGCGTGGCCGAAATGGTCAGGTTAGGAGTTGAATTGCTTCCTGAGGTATTTGTCGGAGTAGTACTTCCGGGAGCCGAGGCGCCACATGCGTTGAATAAGAGAAGCCATGACAGAACGGTCATCAAAGCCGTGCAGTGGAAAAAAAACGTACGATTCGCGTACTCTTTTTGCGCCGAACAGGGTAAACGGGACAACATCTATCCACCTCTCCAAAAAGGGTTGGGAGGACACTCGGCAGGAGAGTCCTTTGAGTTGGAATTTATCCAGCTTGAGACGAACTACCAGATAACCAACAGCCAGAGGGAAGTGCTGGGAGCAGCGAGCACCCCATTTATTCGCAGACGTTCAACGCGCGGCGCTTGCGTAACGCAAAAAACAAACCTCCGGCTACTGTAGATCGGGATCAAATGACCGAGAGCTACTGGGTTCAAATGCGAGAGGTATATTGAAAATAGTATAGCTAGAACGCCATTTTATTCCAAAACAAAAAAGGCTTTTTTAGAGCGGCATGGGGGATGACGCGTGGACTTGAAAGCCTGGCCCGTATTTAATTCAGGGTGGCGGGACGAAAAGCAAACGGCCCGCAAGTTCAAGAACCTGCGGGCCGTCCGGTGGACTGTTTGGAATTGACCAAAGAGGTGGTCACTCTACGTGGCCTCTACGGCAACTCCCGGGTCTGGATTGACGCCGCGAACTCGGATCAAACATCGAAGTCCGAAGCCCCCGCGCGACCTGACGCAGGATGAAGCCAATCCCGTACTCACCGGCTAGTGTGCGGGCTGTAGCTCCGGCGCGACGTTCATTGTTACCGCGCTCCGAAGCCCCGCTTAGAGCGACCAGCTCTAAGTCTCAGCCACCTCACCTGGTCTTTGGATACGTCTACTACTGCCATCAGAACTTGTCATCCGACCACCTCCTTTCCGGTGTAATTGCAGATTAGTACGGAATCCGCAAGTCGTCAACCGGCACGAAAGCGGGTGCTTCCCATGTAACGTGAGCAACACCCAAAGTCTACTTGCTCTCCGGAGACAGCGTCCAACGCAGGCCCGCAGAGATCGTCCGGCTGTAGTACTCGCGCTGGATGGGGAACCGCTCGGCACCGTTGTAGAAGCCGAAGACTTCGTTGTTAAGGTTAAGCATAGAGACGACGGCCTGCAATCCGTGCCCGCGTGGAATCCAATAGCTGACTTGAGCGTCCACTTGGGTGTGTGGATAGAGGTATGTATCGCCGGCTGGACCTTTGTCCGGGGCCCCGGCGTAAGACCAGATGTACCCATCGTTATGCGTCAACCCCATGCGTGCCGAAAGCCCCTTCTTATCGTAAGTTACATCGAAGTTCCAGTTGTTTGGGGCTGTGCGTACCAGGGTCGGATGGTCGGTGCGTTCGCCGATGGCGACAGGGAAGCTCGCCCGCGAAGCCGTGTAGCTGTAGTTTGCCCTCACTCCCATTCCATTCAACCCACCTGGCAGGAAAGACAGACGTTGTTGCCACGCTGCCTCGAAGCCCGTAATGTGCGCTTTCGGACCGTTAATCAAGGTCGCTTCCGTGGCCGACTGGAAAGGCACAGTGACCGAGTAGATTGGGTCCGTCAGGGCCTTGTAGAAAACCCCGGCTTGAATCAGACCCAGGGGCTTCAGGTAATGTTCTACCAACAAGTCGAAACTCTGAGCGTGTGTTGGCTTGAGATCCGGGTTTCCCTTGGAAAATTCTGGATTGGATGTGGGGTCGTCAATAAAATACGGGGCAATGTCGCCGAAATTAGGCCGGGCTATGCCCATCCCGTAGGATGCCCGCAAAATCGTGTCAGAGCCGAACCGATACTGGGCTTGCACGCTGGGAAAGGCGTTCACATAGCTGTTGGCGGACGTCTGCGGGATGGCAGGAGGCACAAAATTTCCGGAAGAATCCAGGTTGAGCTTGTTCGCAAGAAGCGAATCCTGTGTCGATTCAATTCTCACACCGGCTTGCAACCTCAACTTTCCGAAGCTGATCGTGTTCATCACGTATCCGGCCCAGATGCGTTCGCTGATATCGAACGCGTTCTGGAGGTTGTAGGTAGTGTTCGGGCTTGTCCCTCCACCTTGCACCGCAGCCAGAACCTTGGTGAATTGGATCACCGGCCCGTAAGTATAGTTCCCGAAATAGTAGTTGTTGTCCCTGAAGTTGCTTAAGAACTGGCTCATCAGCTGACCGCCCGCTGAGTTGAATGCTTCTCTGTCGTAGCGCGAAGTTTTCCGCGCATCCCAACCTTTAAAGCCCACTTCGATAGAGCTGTAGTGCGACCCGACAGAGTACTGTTTGTTCAGGGAAATATCGCCGACTACGTCACGCTCGAAAACGCTGTCGTTTTCGGTGGATGCATAGCCGAGCGTGTATTGTGTCGGATCGTAAATATTCACCCCGTTGAGAACCGGAAACTTGGGAACGAACGGGTCTTTCGTATCAACTCCGAATGCCACGCTGTCATTGCCAGCCCCCGGACCGTCAAAGCCTGCTCGCGGGAAGCCCCCGGTGTAGTGAGCCTGTGACAGGGCGAGTTCATAAGTGATTAGAGTGCTTCGGACGGCGTGCCGCGCCCCGGCCTGCACGCTGAAAATTTGCTGTGCCGGCTTGCGATACACGTCCGTGAAACCCATACCCCCGCAGCCTTGTATGCCGCTTGTATTTGTAATCCCACAAACGTTGTTCCCATCCGCTGGATTGGTAACAAAAAAGTTGGGGTAATCTACATTGTTCACAGTTACAGGATTCGTATCGATAAAGGGCGAATAGATCCAGTCCTCGCCGTAGTCCCTGAACTTAGAGAACAGCCCACGCAAGTACACGGATGACATATCGCCGAGTTTGTAGTCCGCTTCTCCGTCAAAGCCGTAGCGCGTACGATCGTAGTGGTAGTTACGGAGATCAGCTGTGTTCGGCCCCGAGAAGGTGTTGCCATTAAACAAAGGATTGTCCGCGGGAGCGGGCTCCACATCATCAATCCCGCGCGCGTTGAAATCGTAGCTTCCACCGAACAGAAGTCCAAATTTCTTGTCCACACCGAAGCGCTGCCCTGCTGTCCCCGCAAACTGATATTGTTTCCGACCGCCACTGATGGGGGTGTACCCGCCCATTCCGAGAGCTGTCACATAAGGCCGGTCGGCGGGGCTCTTGGTCACCAGGTTCACCGAACCGCCGATGGCGTCCGCGTCCTGATTGGCCGACAGTGTCTTGCTGATTTCGACCATGTCGACGAGGTCGGCAGGAATCACGTCGAGTTTGACGTTGCGCACACCTTCGGGAGACGGCACATGAATACCGTTGATCGTCACATTGCTCAGACGCGGTTCGGTGCCGCGAATCTGGATGTACTTGCCTTCGCCCTCGTCGCGCTCCAGCGACACGCTGGGCAGCCGGCCGACGGCATCCGCGATATTCGTATTGGGCAGGCTGGTGATGACCTCGTTGGGCAGCACCTGGATAATGTTGTCGGCCGTTCTCTCAATGTTGACGGCTTCGACTTCGCCGCGCTCGCGCTCTCCGCGTACCGTGACGGTCTCGCTCTGCGTTCCGATCTGCAGCACGGCGTCCACCCGAGCCGCGGCCTCGCCGGTGACGTTCACGTCAGTGGAAAAGGGTTCGAATCCGACATAGGACACCGTAAGCGCGTACTTGCCGGGCGTGATGTCGGTAATCGTGAAGTCTCCATGACCATCAGAGACCGCACTCTTCCCCGTCGGCTGCAATTCCACGCGCGCCCCGGGGAGAACTCCTTGACTGGCGTCTGTCACGCGCCCCGTGATTGTCCCTCTGCGCTCTTGCCCAACCGCCCCGGCAACCCAAAGCACGCCGAACACCAGGAAAACCAAGAACAGAGAACGAAGGTCCCGCATAACCCACCCCCGCAAAAGATTTGAACGGATTGGTGGTTATACGAAACTTCTGTTAATGGTCTGTCAACGCAACATTAATATTTTTTCAGGTTGCACGTGGTCCAGCTTTTCGAGGGAGCTCAACCTCTGCGAATGCGACCGCGGGTCACAAACTGCGTGGCATTCTACGGTAACCCGAATGCATAGAGCGCGCTTCCCGCTGCAATTGCGACATACTCCTTCCCGTCGACCGCGAAGGCCATGGGCGAAGCGTAGACTTCTCCGCCCATCTGAAAGTGCCACAATGCCTTGCCCGACGGCGCATCAAGGGCGATGAAGTTACCTTCCGCATCACCGGTGAAGAGCAGGCCTCCGGCGGTTGAAAGCACCCCAGACCATGACGGCGATACATGAGGGAACTCCCACTTCACCTTTCCGCTCATGGGATCGATGGCGCGTAGCGCACCCACATAGGGTTCAGCCTCGTCCGAAGGAAAATATGCACTCCCGTAGTAAGCATGCCCGGCTTCGTAAGGCTGTGGGGCAGTGCTGAAGGTGTCGCACTGTTCGCGGGCGGTCACATAGAACAATCCAGTCTGTGGATCGAACGCAGGCGACATCCAGTTGGTTGCGCCGATCGCGCCCGGACACACCGTGTGGCCCTCGAGCGTGGGTGAGGCGTTCTTGTTCGCCACGGGCCGCCCCTCGGCATCTTTGCTGTCGCTCCACGTGATCTTGCCGTAAGCATTCGCCAGGACCAGCTTGCCGGTCGAGCGATCGATCACGTAGAAGAATCCGTTACGATTGGCCTGCGCGATAAGATGCTTGCCGCCGATGTCCATCATCACCGGGACTTGCGTGGCGTCCCAGTCGTGTTCATCGTGCTTGGTGTACTGGAAATACCAGTTCAGCTTGCCAGTATTGGCATTGAGTGCGAGCAGCGAGTTGCTGTAGAGATTGTCACCAGCGCGTCCCTCGCCACGGTTTGATGGCGAAGGATTCCCCGTGGGCCAGAACAGTTGATTGGTTGCTGCATCGTAAGTTCCGGTGATCCACGCCGGTGCGCCGCCAATTTTCCACGAGTCACCTTCCCAGGTTTCATGCCCCGGTTCTCCCGGTCCCGGAACGGTGTAGAACCTCCACCTGCGCGCCCCGGTTGCGGCATCATAAGCGTCGATGAAACCGCGAATGCCGTATTCGCCCCCGGAAACGCCAATCACGATCAGGTCCTTGACCGCGAGCGGCGCTGCCGTGAAGCTGTAACCGAGTTTGTAGTCGAAGGCGGCCACATCCCAGATCAAGCTGCCGGTCTTGGCGTCGAGTGCGATTACGTGCGCGTCGAGCCTGCCCAGAAAAACTTTATCCCCCAGGATGGCGAATCCTCGATTTACCCGTCCGCAGCAGGGACGAATGTCGTTCGGCAGCTGGCGCTGGTAGAGCCAGATCGGGCGTCCGGTGCGGGCATCGAGGGCAAAGGCACGATCGTCCTGGCCCGTACCGTAAAGGATTCCATCCACCACCAGCGGCGTGGTTTCGAGCTTACCTGTAGCCGCGGTCTGGTACACCCACTTCGCCACGAGCGTTCGGGCGTTACCTGTATTGACTTGATCGAGCGGACTGAAGCGGCGGCCGGCATAGTCGCCGGAATAGGTCAGCCAGTTCTGCGGTTCCTTGGCAGAGTTGAGCAGGCGCTCGAATGTGACCTGCGCAGGCGACTGGACCGCGACCGTTCCGAGCAGCACCAAGGCCAGGCAGAAGAAATTCAAGACTTGCAGAATCTTCGCCCTCGATCTCGGCGACGGTTCTCCGCAACAACCACGACTGCGGCGGTTATGCATGCCATCCACTCTCGCCCTCATTGGGCACCTATGCTGAGCAAATAAGCCACGATGTCGTCGAGATCCTTGTCGCTCAACACGGACGCGTCATACTTGGGCATCATCGACTCGCGACTCTTCTTGAATGAACGCAGTTTGTCTTTCTCCAGAAGATGAATCTGCTCGTTGGTGTCCATCATCTGGACGGTGAAATGATCTTCGTTCAAGGCCACGCCTTTGATTTCTTTTCCTTCGGCGGTCACGACCGTGATGGTTTCGTATTGTTGTGCGAATTCTTTGCTTGGCTCAGTCAGCCCCCAGGCCAACCGGCGGCTTGGATTGCGAACCGACTCTTTAATCGCCTCCACCGTCCGCGCGCCGCCGACAGCCGTCAACTCCGGCCCTAGTCGTCCGCCCTTGCCATTGACCATGTGGCACAGGGAGCAGTTAGCGTCCCCGTAAAATAGTTCTTTGCCGTGCGCGGCGTTGCCGATGGGCTGGAGGGGCGCTTTGACCTCTACACTTCGGATGTAGGTAATCAACTCCCAAATTTCATCGTCGGTCATGCCGACACCCTGGGCATTGGTTCCGTTGGCGGGCATGGCTGTGCCTGGAATTCCGTTGCTGATGATTTGAAACATGTCGGCGTCGGAGTGGGCGTGGCGTTTGTGTGCCCGCGTCAGGTCCGGACCGCGTCCTCCTCCGCGCGCGCCCAGCCCATGGCATAAGGCACAGTTAATGCGGAATTCGTACTCGCCCGCCTTCGCTGCCTTGGGATCGCCAGCTAGGGGATTGCGGTCATCGGCAGCGCAGGCCGCCGCGGCCATTATGATCACGATTGATAGCGCAGTCCAACCCTTCAGAAGAGAAAAAGAGAACTCCACGATCGTTTCTCCAGCCTTGCCACCCAAACAGAAAATGAGTAAAAGGATACCGGATATTATCACCAGGGTGGACGAGAATCGCACATGGCTCGCTTACCAGGTGTAATGCGCCGTATAGGTAATGGTCTTCTCCTCATCCGGCGCGATGGTCACCGGAAACTCTATCGTCTTGCTGTCAGTTTTGTTGAAGGGATCCGAGTGCGCCGCAATATCCCAGGTGATCCAGCGATAGAGATGCTCGACCACGCGAACCTCTACGGGTTCTTTCTTGTGATTGCGCAGCTTGATCTCAAACGTCTCATCGAGCCTTTGCCGGTTCATATCCAGCCTGTAGTCGGTGCGGCGGCGCTCCCCGGCAAGATCGAACGCATTGCCCGTGTAGACGCGCACCGTCTCATCGCGGGGGGTGTGGTCAATCACGTTTTCGCCGGTGAACTCGATTTGGCCGTCATCGTTGCGGCGATAGAAACGCACGCGTCCCTTGGGGAGAGGCATTCCCAGGTGATTGACTTCTGAATTGACGAACTCGCGCATTACCCAGATCTTTGGGTTTGATTCGGTGCCATACTCGGCATTGTTCCGAATGTTCTCGTAGTTCCAGCCGTTGTAGCGGTTGAAATCAATCTTCGCTCCATCGTAGATGTAGAGCTGTTTTGTGGAGATGTTCGACGCGCGAACAAACTCTACCTGCTTGGTCTCGCGATCGTGCAGTGTCGTAGGACGCGCCAGGGTGTAGAGGTGATATTCGTCGAAGGCTTTTTCTGTTACTGGTGGCCCCGCCATTCCCCCGACAGGGCCGGCCTTCGCAAAAACTTGAACTTGGTCATACGCCTGTCCCGGCTGAATCTTGCTTACATCACCGGCCATGAGCTTGATGCGCGCATTCTCGAAAGCCTTCCCGCTCTGGTTGTCCATGGTGACCCAGCCGACCAAGTCAACGGCGTTTCCTTTCTCGGGCGCGACGATGTTGTAGTCAGCCTCCCAGGTCAGGCCGCCGGTTACATAGGAGAACTCAGCCCGCAGCGGTCCAGATTTTTCCGCTGACAGCAGCCACTGCAAAGTTGGCTTGAGGATCGTGTCGTCGCCCAAGGCGGGGAATAGCGGGATGCCGGGCAAACCAAAGCGCACCTTGCCGTCTATCTCAATGATCGGTTGCTCGGAACCTTGAGAGTAAGCCATCTGCGCCTGGTAATACTGCTGGCCGTAGCGGCTCATCGCCATGGGATTGTGCGGAACGTAGCCGCTTCGAATAATCCGGCCTGGCACGACTTCCTGTTTGTCCCCGCGCTGCACCAGGAAGTCTATGGTTTTGCCTTCGTAGAGTGAGAGCAGCAAGGAGTCAGAAACTGGATCAGCGCGGTAGTTTTGTTCCAGCACCTGCACGGGATGCTTGCCCGTGGGGTCGCGCAGGATGACAGAGTCGGGTTCCAAGTGCATGGTGATGTCGGTGACGCGGACACTGTTCTCCCCCGCCTTGAGATCCAGCGGCAGATCCTGCCGAACCACTGCAAAGTTCTGGTTGTAGATGGTGAGTGAGGGTTGTGAAGCCTGGTCGCTGCCCAGGCAAACAGCACATAAGGCAAGAACGCAAACCGAGTGGCGCATCAGCGGTTCCTCCCCGTCGAGATGGCAACAGCCTAACGCTCTGAGAACGGGGCGGGAAGTGATCCTTGCAGTACCGGCGGATCGTTCCGATAGTTTGGGCGAACCGTGCGTCTCATCCGCAGCTGGTACCAGTTGTTAAGTTTCGCGGCAAGCTTTACTCAAGACCTTCAAGCCAGATTGCCCCGGCCGTACATGTCCAGCGGATATCTGTGAGCAGCACTCCTGGCTCCCTACACTTGAGATTCCCCCAGAAGCGGCCGATCTTCCATTAGGCTGAGGACTTTTTATCTGTAGGCGGCTAAGTTGCTGATAATTCAGGCCTTCCAGTGGAAGGCGCCGGACTGCGGCAAGCCCAGATGGGCCAGCACGCGAGAGGCAAACTCGCGGGCCATGTCATCTAAAGTGGTAGGCCGGTAGTAGAAAGCCGGGATGAGCGGAAAGATGGTCGCGCCGGCATCGGCGGCCCGGTACATATTGCGGATGTGGATTTTGTTGAGTGGCGTTTCGCGGACACAAAGCATCAGCGGACGCTTCTCTTTGAGGCAAACGTCGGCGGCGCGCTCGATCAGGTGCGATGCGACGCCGTTAGCGATACGGGCCAAGGTGCCCACGCTGCATGGAATCACGATCATGGCATCGGCAGGATAAGAACCGCTAGCCACGTTCGCCCCGATGTCGGCGTTCGACTGTTCTTTAACTTTGTAAAGCTGAATTTTGTGAAGCTGGATTTTTTGAAGCGGGACCTTGCGCGCTGACGGCTCGCCGCGCATACCGACAATCTGGCCGATGAGATTGGAGCGCCCTTTCAATCCCAATTCCTCGGCCAGGACGCGCAAGGCGCTGTCAGAGGCGATGAAGTTTACGGTCTTCACGCGCTCGTCGCGTATCACGGCAAGAAGCAGGTGCCTGAGAAAGATGGACCCGCTGGCGCCAGTAGTCGCGACCGTGAGGTTTTGCGGCGGGTGATTGGGCAAAGCGCCTCCGCGAGGCAACGCGAACGTTGCGCCGAAGTTTGGAGCATAGGGACGCCGCGCCGTAGAAGTCAAGGCGAGGCCCGGCAGGCGTTAAGTAGAAGCTAGGAGCTAGTAGCTAGAAGCTGATTTTTATGTCATCCACGGCCAATTTGCGATTGCGCCGCAACGCAGCACAGCTCACTGCGCTGGCGGGTGTGGAGCGCGAAATCCGCGCCCAGGATTCGCATGGCCGCCGCAAATATCTACGAGAGTTCAGCCATGCGTTCCGTAACTACGATTCTCTGCTCGACTCTCAGCAGATTCAGAATACCCTGCATGCGGCTGACGTAGTTCTTATCGGCGACTACCATGCTCTGCCCGCAGCCCAGCGCTATGCTGCGTCACTCATCGAGCAGCGTGCACTGACCGGCGATCGTCCCGTCGTGCTCGGAGTCGAAACCATCTTTGCCCGCGACCAGCACATTCTCGACGAATGGTGGCGCCGTGAGGTCGACGAGAGTGAACTCCGGCAGCGCATTCGCTTCGACCTCGACTGGGGCTACGAGTGGAAACCGTTCCATGAATTGCTGGTCACGGCTCGCGACCATGCCGAAGCGGTCTACGGACTCGATTGTATGCCGCGCGAAGACCTGCGCAAGATCGGCGCTCGTGACCGCCATGCCGCCGCCAAAATTTCCGAAATCCGCGACCGGCACCCAGACGCGGTGATCTTCGTGCTCTTTGGGGAGTCCCATCTCGCTCCCGGACATCTTCCGCGCGCGCTGCACGTGCAATTGCCTGGCACGAAAATTCTCACTGTCCTGCAGAATGTTGACGCCCTGTACTGGCGTGCCGCCGGTGAGCGCGCCGACAAGGTTGAGGCGGTCCGCGTCAATGAGGACGTCCTCTGCGTTTTCAATTCGACGCCGCTCGAAAAATATGAGAGCTATCGCCTCTGTCTGGATCAATGGAGCCGCTGCGACAGCGGACCCGACTTTGCCCCCACCATCTACAACCTGATCGATAGTCTCGCCAGTTTCCTCGAGATGAACCGTTATTCGCCACACAACGGCACGCAGCCGAAATTTCTGGTCGACATGCTGCCCGAAGTTTATGGAGGTTCATCCGATGCGATGCTGCGCCGCCTGCTCTCGCGCAAAGGGGTCAAGGAACAGCAGTTGAAAACAATGCTGGGGAGCGTGGAAGAACGCGGCAGCGCCTATCTTCCCCAGGTCAATGCGTTTCATATCCGTGAATTTCAGATGATGTACGCCGCCGAAGATGCGACTCGCTTTCTGCATCACGCCTGCCGTGGTTTGCCGCAGCGCCTGAATGGACACAGTACAAGCAACGGCCTGCACGAAGACACAAGCGCAGCCCTGCCTGGCGACGTTTTCTATACGCGAGTGATCGAGCATGCCGTGGCTTACTTTGGTTCGCGAGTCCTCTATCCTTCAAGGCCCGCGCCCGAGTCGGAAGATTCCCCCGCGTTGTCGCACTCCACGATTGAAAAAGCTGCACAAGAGGCCATCCGCGCCGATGCGGAGAAATTTGAATCCACCGCGCAGGATTGGGGATACCGCATTGGAAACCAGATCTACAACGCCTACCTTGCGGGCAAGGTGAAACCGAGCGCCCTGCGGCGTCTGTTCCTCGTTCACCTGGATCAGCCCGGACTCGCCCATAAAGTCTGCACCGCTGTGATTGCCAAACTTCGTTCGGTCGCAAGAACCTAACACACAAGAATTCAGTTGGGGATGATCGCGATTGCTCGCAGTAACCAGTCGCGAAGCGAAGCTATTCATTAGCCCCGGACGTAAGTCCGGGTTCACCGAGCCAAGTGAAGCGAGTCCCCCTCGTGGACGGCACCGGTACGCCGCGAATGCTAATCTAGAACTCGCTAGCTGATTCCTGACTCTACCGTGAACGCCGACTCCATCCGTAAACTTTTCGAGCAGGTCCGCAACGGTAAACTTACGCCCGACGACGCTGTCGAACGCCTGCGTCATCTGCCTTTCGAAGACCTCGGATTCGCCAAGGTGGATCATCATCGCGCTCTGCGCGCGGGCATGCCGGAAGTGATCTTCGGAGAGCGCAAAACTCCGGCGCAGGTGGGCCAGATCTTTGCCCGCCTCGCCAGGCATGGGGGCAACGTACTGGCCACGCGTGTGAATGAGAAGCAATTTGCCGCGGTGAAGAAGAAAGTGCGCGCCGCCGAGTATCGCGAGCTGGCCCGCGCCATCGTCTTCCATCCCGACCCGAAGAAATATGGCAAGGGAACGATCGCGGTGGTCTGCGCGGGGACCAGCGACATCCCGGTGGCCGAAGAAGCCATTGTCACCGCCGAGCTCATGGGTAACGAAGCGGAACGCTTCTACGACGTCGGCGTCGCAGGAATTCACCGTCTGCTGGCCAACCGCGAGGCGTTAACCAAGGCACGCGTGGTAATCGTCTGCGCCGGCATGGAAGGAGCGCTGCCCAGCGTGGTGGGCGGTCTGGTGGGCGTCCCCGTCATCGCGGTTCCCACCAGCGTCGGCTACGGCGCAGCGTTCAAGGGATTGGCCGCGCTGCTCGGCATGCTGAATTCCTGCGCCTCGAACGTGAGCGTGGTGAATATCGATAACGGATTCGGCGCGGGGTACGTCGCGTCGCTGATCAACCGGCTTCCCTAGTCCGCAGTGCAAAGGAGTATGTATGTCCATCTCACTTTCCCCAGAAGCTAAGAAATTGATTGACCGTCCCAACTTTGCTCACCTCGCCACCCTCATGCCCGACGGCTCTCCTCAGTCCACGCCAGTTTGGGTGGGACGCGAAGGCGAGCGCCTTGTGCTCTGCACATCCGACGGTTCGCTTAAGGCCAAGAACACGCGGGGTGATCCGCGCCTGGCGCTGTCTATGGTGGATTTTGAAAATCCCTACGAGGAATTACAAATCCGCGGTCGGGTGGTGGAACGGCGCCCCGACTCCGAACTGAAAATTCTAGATCGCATCTCGCATAAGTACATCGGGAAGCCTTTCCCCATGCGCAGCTACGAAGGGCGCGTGGCGCTGATCATCGAAGTCGAAAAGGAGCGATACACCAAACTTCCATTCCAACACACGCCTCCAAAATAAGAAAAGGCGCGGCCTACGCCGCGCCCTTCTCTGCTCCGCCAACCACCTTACATCCCCTGCTGGCTAGTCTTCCCTTCCACGACGAGCTTGTTATCCACGCTGAAGGCGTCGGAGAGCTGATTGGCCCGAATTCCGGCGACGTTCTTATCCATGGTGCTGTCCACGGAACCGTAGAGGGTCACGTGCCCGTTCTCCACGATGATGCGGATCGGATGAGCTGGATCTATCGCGTACTTGCTTAACACGGAGTCACGATAGATCACCCGTGCGGCGCGCAAGCGTAACTCGTCATCGAACAGGGAAACCGGTTCGATCGAGATGCTCGAAACCACATCCTTCACTCCTGGCATGTTCGCGATGTCAGCCAGAGCTTCGTCGCGTCCCACCCCAGTTCGATCCGCTCCCGCTACCGTCACCACTCCATCCTTCACTCCGACAGCGAAGTAGTCGAACGTGTTGTCATAGCTGACACGCACATAGCGCAGCTTCCGGGCCAGTTTCTGCTCCAGTTGCGCGTCTGAAACGGTTGGTCCAGCCACCGTGATCAGATTTCGCACGCCCTGCACGTTCGCAGTTTTTCGGGCGAGTTTAGCGGCGTCAAGTTTGCGCTGGTAGAGGTCGACCGTGCCCGTAAGGGTTATAATGCCGTCCTCCACGCTCGACTTCACGTCATGGAATTGACTCTTCGCCGTCAGCTTTTGCGTGACGGTGGTTTGAATTTGATTGTCGTAGCGGTCGGCAGTCGTGGTCTGAGCAGTGAGCGTCGCGCTCAGAACCCCTACCGCCAGCAGTGAACCCGCTGTCTTTAGTAAACCTTTCTTTCTTGTAACCGTTGCAATTGTCATTAGAGGTCACCTCCGACCCTATTGACGAAACTTTACGATCTAACCATCCAGTTAATTATTCGATGCGGGGTGCTATAACCGGGATGCATGCCAGGCGGATGAGGGGAGGAGTAGGAAGACGAACGAAAGAAACGCTCTAATTAGAAAAGGTTAGTAGTCCTTCAGCGCGGGGCTTTTCACTTGTTTGCTAGCTTAGACCCTTTCTCCACCGCCGTCAGGCGAATCACAGCCGCCGCGGCCGTGTAACGTACGTGGGGGTCTGGGTCAAACAAACTTAACTCGATTTTGGCCTCGAATTCCGGATCACCTCGCTGGGCCAGTGCCTGGATGGCGGCGGCGCGCACAATCCAATCTTTGTCCGTGGTGGCTGTGCACAGAGCCGCTCCCGTCGCAGGATCAGGATCGTGAGCCAGAAAGGTGGCAGCTACCGCGCGAACCGGATTGGGATCTTTCTTATGTGTATAACGCCACGCGTCCCAGCCAATCCCCGCGAATGGAATGTAGCCGATGCCCTGCTCGAGCCCGATCTTGGCCAGCACCTTGGGATCACGCAGGGTATCGAGTTGTTGGGAGACCGGTCCGCCAGTCTTTCGACCGCCACTGAGAATGTCGTAGTAGACCGCGTACGCTGAGGGGTGGTCCTTCAAGTCTCGCAACGAATGAGCGGCGGCCATCACGACCGGGAGTTTTTCGTCGGACAATAACTTTTGCAGTTTGGGAATCGATTGCGTGGCCTGCATCTGTCCCAGAGCAGTTGCCGCCGCCGCTCTTACTTCTGGCTTCGGATCCTCCAGCGCGCTCTCAGCCAGTTCGCGGGCATGCGCGTCGTCACGCAGCAACCCCAGGGCCCGAATACCAATGGCTCGTTCCGCTGTGCCTTTGGACTGCGCGGCAGCTTCGAACATTGCCCAAGCCTTTTCTTTCCCGGTCACGGCGAACGAAAAAGGTAGGGTCAGAACTGAAAACAGCAAGCAGATGGCGGTGGTATAGAAATGACGATTGTGGGTCACGGCCGCTCCTCCCCGCGAAAAGCCCTCCGTGCCTCTAACGTCGGGGCTCTGGCACGACAGTAGGATGCGCAAGGGGAAGAAACAGTGAACCTCAATTTTGAGGCATCACTTCCTGTGGTGGGATCGACTAGCGGCGCGGCTTGCGGGTTTTGGCCGCCTTTGAAGGCTTGGTTGATTTCAGCCCAGGCTTGCCCTTGTGTCCGAATACACGGGCGAAGATTTTATCCACATTCTTCAACTGACGCGACAGGTTGAATGCATATTCGATCTGTTTGCGGGGGACGCGGCTGGTAATCCCTTTGTCGGCAAGAACCAGTTCATGGAAGTCCAGACCCTCTTTCCATGCCCGCATGGCGTGCCCTTGTACGAGGCGGTAGGCGTCTTCGCGGGAGACGCCGTGCTCCACTAGGTCAAGTAGCAGTTGACCGCTGAAGATCAGCCCGCGCGTGCTCTCCAGGTTAGCCCGCATTTGCTCTGGATACACGAACATCGTCTCAATCAGATTGGTGGACTTGTTCAGCAGGTAATCCGTCAGGGTCGTCGAGTCGGGCAGGATGACACGTTCGGTTGAAGAGTGCGAGATATCGCGCTCGTGCCACAAGGCAACATTCTCAAATCCAGCCTGAGCGTTGCCGCGCACCACCCGGGCAAGCCCGCTAATTTGCTCGCTGGTCACCGGATTGCGCTTGTGTGGCATGGCGGACGACCCCTTTTGCTTTTCGCTGAAAAATTCCTCCGCCTCGCGTACTTCAGTGCGCTGCAAGTGGCGAATCTCGGTCGCAATTTTGTCCAGCGTCGAAGCGATCACGGCCAGCGTCGCCAGGTAGTGGGCGTGCCGGTCGCGTTGAATCACCTGCGACGAAACGGCCGCGGCTGTGAGCCCCAGCCGCGCGCAAATCTTCTCCTCCAGTTCCGGAGTGAGATGGGCAAAGATCCCAACTGCACCCGAAAATTTTCCCACGCGCATGTCTTCAGCCGCGGCAGTGAAGCGCGTGATGTTGCGCTGTGTCTCCGAATACCAGTTGGCGAGCTTGAAGCCGAACGTGATGGGCTCGGCGTGAATCCCGTGGGTGCGGCCCACCATCGGTGTGTCTTTGAACTCCCAGGCGCGCCGCTCCAGCGTCTCCGCCAACCGTTCCAGGTCCTGCCTGATCAATGCCGACGCTTGCATGATGAGCAGAGCCTGCGCCGTATCAACCACATCGTTCGAGGTCAGGCCGTAGTGAAACCAGCGGGCATGCGGGCCCACAATTTCCGCAACCGCCGTGGTAAAGGCGATGACGTCGTGCCGCACCTCGGCCTCGATCTCCTGAATCCGTTCGACCCGGAAATCCGCCCGCTCGCGAATGGCTCTGGCTGCCTCTTTCGGAACCATTCCGGCCTCGGCGAGGGTCTCCGTAGCAGCGACCTCGACCGCGAGCCAGGTCCGAAAGCGGTTTTCGTCACTCCAGATGCGGCCCATCTCGGGGCGTGTGTAACGCGGAATCAAGGTGGAAACGCCTCCTGTCGCTGACCGGGAAAATGCGGGACTAAGGATTCTAAATGGACAGCCGCCAACAGGCTACAAGGTATCTTACAAACAGCCCGGCCCGGGCTTTTGATGGAAATAGCTGGTGAGAAGGCTGATTTCGTCAACAATACGTCAAGAGCTTAGAATTGCGAGTGACTGTTCCCAATGACAACACGCCTACAGGCCGCCGTCGCTCTCGGTGCACTACTACTGGTCCTGCTAACTACACTCGGCAGCGGCCAGGACCATCCCTCGACTCCCGAACC
>WNFD01001901.1_pt1 | contig 30832 bp, 29 predicted proteins | sample 5400491 | NCBI WGS metagenome assembly WNFD01 (sample SAMN13153343, study PRJNA577476) | soil metagenome | isolation source: 120 cm saprolite under Douglas fir tree site 2 hole 2 replicate 2 | place: USA:California | collected 2015-04-18
GGCCCGCAGTTGAGCGCGTAGACGTGTTTGCCTCCCAGGGGAGGGCCGCCCTTCTGAAGGTCCCCGGGGATCAATTCCTCCTCGTAAGTGGGGCAGAGCGCGATCAGGTCGAGGGCCTGGGGGTGATCGTTGGTCAGCGTGACCAGATAGGGGAGCGCGACTCCGACACGGCCGGTGCTCGGTACCGACATCGAGATCGCGGGCAAAGGCGGCGGCGGGCTGGGCTGGACGGGGACGTACGGCCCCTCGAAGCTGCCGACCCCGAGTCCTGAGCACAGATACGCAGCCGGTTCGGGTGGGATCGCAACGGTGAGAATTCCGCCGGCCGGAATCGCGATCATCGCTTTGGCCGGCACCGCTGGCTGGGTGGCGGGCGGGCAGGCTTCAGGCTGCGTCACCCAGTCGATCGTGAGGTCGGCCTGGCCCACCTTGAGACCGAGTCCCGGCGTGGGGGCCGGGCCCGGCTCGATCAGCGCAGGGCCGGGTTGCGGCGCGGCCCCGAAGGGCGGCAGCTGCCGGAAGGCGATCGCGTGGCCGCCGGAATCGGCGAGACCGATCGCGGGCGTTCCATCGAGGAAGCAGGGGCCGCCAATGACACCCGCCAACCTGATGCCGATGAAGATGTGGCCGCCTGCTCCGTTCTGCGCGATCACCACCCCGGTCAGGTCGGTGGCCTGGCAGGGCGGGGTTCCGGGCGGAAGCGGCACCGGTCCCTGTGCGGGCAAGGGTGGAGTCAGATTCGGCGTCAGCGGAGTCCACGGAACGACCCCCGCGATCGGCCCCGACCCCGATTCAGGCGGAACTGGATGAGGAGCGCTCTCGCAGCCGGCGAGCAGGATCAAAACGGACAGCGCCAGCACCGCTCTTGCCATCACTGATGAATACGTTCCAGCCCGCGACGAGTTACGCGCCGGGTTTCGTCTTTACAGGTTCAGGGCCTTCGGTTCCTAGATGCTCTTTCGAAAACCTTTCAGCCGCGCTTTGCCGAGGTTGCTCTTCATGACCCAAGCGATGTCAGGGTCGGACGAGCGCAGCCACTTCACGAAGAGCGGCCGGGCTGCAACCGGATTGGCCGCTGCCGCCACGCTCCAGCAGTAGCCCATCGCCTGCCGCAGGACCCGAAAGCCTTCGTGCTTTCGATCACGCGTGGCCGCCATTGAGCGCGTGACGTGGTCGAGGATCAGCAGCACGCGTCGGACCTCGTCCGGCTTCTTCAACAGGGCCGGCTCGCACAATCCGGCGGCCGCCGCCCTCTGCACCAGCGGAACACCTTTCGACCAGACCTCCATCGCTGTGATCAGCTGCGACATGCTCTTTTGGCCGAGCCGCTGCAGCGCGATCACCACACCCTCTCGGACCCTCCATCTCGGGTCCTCGGCCAGCTCCTTCAGCCAGGGCAGAACCGTGTCCGGCTCGGTCGCGGCCAGGCGCCCGAGCCCCGCGGTTCCGGACAACGCCAGGAATTCGTCGCTCGATGCTGAGAGGCGCCAGAGGAGGTCGGCGTCGGCCTCTTCGCCGACCGCCGTGACCAGCTCGAGGTTCGCCCTTGGGCCAGGCAGGCCCGAGTTGGCCTTCAGGTACGGCTCCCACTCGCCGCGTCTCTTGTTCAGCTCCGCCCGGTAGTGCTGGACCTTGTCTGCCATCTGTCGCCGCCGATGGTAGAGAACTGGCGGGGAGGCGGGCATAATCGCGTGGTGTTTTCCAAGATCGTGGTTGCGGTCGGCGAAACCGAGCACGCGTCAGAGCTCGTCCCGGTCGTGACCGGCCTGGCCAAGGCGTTCGACTCCGAGGTGCTCGTGGTCCACATGCGCGAGCGAATCGTCACCTCCGGGGCGACGCTCGAGAAGGAGTCGATCCCCGAGTCGTTCCGGTTCGGCGAGGCCGTGGCTCGCAGCCTGATCGACGCCGGCATCAGGGCTTCCTCCGACATCGACAGCCACCGACCGGATCGCCTCGCGGAGTTCATCCTCGAGAAGGCCGACGAGTTCGCGGCCGAGCTGATCGTGGTCGGCAGCCACCACGCCCACGGCCTGCAGGAACGCATCACCGGCGACCTCGGCAGGAAAATCGTGCACGGCGCTCACTGCCCCGTGCTCTTGATGCCCAGCGATGAGTAGCTCCGAGGTATCAGGCCAGAGTCACATCGATTTCGTTCACGAGCCGCATCCGCATACAGAAAAGAGGAAGCTCAAGGCGCCGCCCCTGGTCGCCGATGAGCACGTCGGCTTCAACGGCCGCCTGGCCGCGGCTATCACCCGCAGCGTGGGCACGATGTGGGCGGTCTACGTCGCCTTCGCCATTCAGGTGACGTACATGATCCTGGCCACGGTGGGGATCTGGCTGTTCGCCCGCGACCCCTACCCGTTCGCGTTCCTGCTCTTCCTCTCCAACATCGTCCAGCTCCTGCTGATGTTCGTGATCATGGTCGGCCAGCAGGTCCTGGGCCAGGCCTCGGACAAGCGAGCGGTCGTCACCTATCAAGATGCCGAGGCGATCCTGCATGAATGCATCCAGATGCAAAAACACCTCACCGCCCAGGACAAGGCGCTGTATAGCCTCATCAAGCGCATGGAGCAGCTCGAGGCGCGTATAGAGAAGACCGCAGGATAATTGCAGGCTGGGTCGAGCGCGCGGCAACCGCCGCGACGCAGGCTGGGAATGGAGGACCGCGGGAGCGGTAGACCGATGAGCGACAAGAACCAACACTTGGACGGCCGGCAAGCGAACGGCGCGGACACCAAGCCGGTAGTCAGCAAGGAGAAGCGAAGGCTGATGGTCACCCAGCTCCTCCGCAGCCCGGTCCTCAACCCGGCGGGCGCCGAGGTGGGCAGGCTCGAGGACCTGATCGTCAAGCTCGACGGCGGCGGCTACCCGCCCGTGACCGGGATCAAGGTCCGTGTGGGCAGGAGCGAAGTGTTTGTCAGCAGCAAAAACCTCGAAAAGCTCGCGCCCGGAGAGGTGCGGCTCAAGACCCAAACCCTGGACACCGGCGCCTTTCAAAGACGCCCCGGCGAGGTGCTGCTGGCGGCCGACGTTCTGGGCAGGCACCTCATGGACATGGCACGCGGCCGCATCGTGCGGGCGCACGACCTCGTCCTATCACCTGGCGAGGACGGATGGCGAGTGACCGGGGTCGACCGCAGCCCGCGGGCGATGCTTCGTCGCCTGGTTCCGCGCAAAGGGCGTCCGGACCTGCGGAGGCACGCCGTCCTGGACTGGAAGGACGTGCAGCCCTTCGTCGCGCACGTGCCGACCGCCAAGCTGCTGATGCCGCTGCAGCGGCTCCGCAGGCTGCACCCCGCGCAGATCGCCGACCTCGTCGAAGGTGCGTCACACGAAGAGGGCGAGGAGATCCTGGACGCGGTGGAAAGTGATGTGGAGCTGACCGCCGACGTCTTCGAGGAGCTCGACACCGAGCACCAGGTCGAGTTCCTCCGGTCGATGTCGAACGAAGAGGCCGCCAAGGTCCTCGAACGCATGGCGCCCGATGACGCGGCCGACCTGCTGGGCGAGCTCGACCAGGAACGACGGAAGCCAGTTTTCGACCTGATGGCGCCGACGGCTCAGCACAAGTTGCGCAAGCTCCTTCAGTACCACCCGAGCACGGCCGGCGGGATGATGAGCCCCGACTACGTTTGGGTCACGAGGGGCGCCACCGCTGCGATGGCGCTCGAGGCGGTGCGCGTCGACGACAAGGCTCCCCACCAACTGCTCAACACCGTCTTCGTCACCGAGGAGGACGGCAAGCTGCTCGGCAGCGTCAGCACCGCCGACCTGCTGCGGACGGATGGCGCCCGCAAGGTCGAAGAGCTCGAGCTGGTCAACTGCCGCGTGACCACCGGGGCCGACGTGACCGACGTCACCCTCACCATGGCCGATTACAACCTGATCGCGCTCGCGGTCACTGACGCCGCCGGCAACCTGCTGGGTGCAGTGACGGCGGATGATGTGATCGAGGCCATCGTCCCCGAGGAGTGGCGCGCCCGCCTCGAAGCCAGCACCGGCGTCTAAGCCAGCGTGACCGAGCGCGAGCCGGTGAAAGGCGACTCGCAATTGGTCCCCACCTCAGCCGTACTGGACCAGGCGCACGTCGGCGACATCCACGGCGCGTTCGGGACCATCCGTCTCAGCGACGTGGCTCCTCGCCGAACCTGGCGCAGGCGCCTGCTCACCCTGGCGGCGATCGTCGGCCCCGGCCTCATCGTGATGGTCGGCGACAACGACGCCGGCGGGGTCTCGACCTACGCGCAGGCTGGCCAGGACTACGGCTACTCGCTGCTGTGGACACTCGTCCTTCTAATACCGGTCCTCATCGTCAACCAGGAGATGGTCGTGCGCCTCGGGGCCGTGACCGGGGTCGGGCACGCACGGCTGATCGCTGAGCGGTTCGGCCGCTTCTGGGGCTGGTTCTCGGTGGGCGACCTCTTTCTCCTGAATTTCTTGACGATAGCCACAGAGTTCATCGGGGTGAGCCTGGCCGGGGAGTACTTCGGCTTCAGCCCCTACATCGTCGTCCCGCTTTCGGCGGTCATCCTGATCGGGATCACCGTCACCGGCAACTTCCGGCGCTGGGAGCGGGCCATGTTCGTCTTCCTGTTTGCGAGCTTGCTCGTGCTGCCGCTCGTTGTGCTCAGCCATCCCGACCCAGGGGCGTCGCTGAAAGGTTTCATCAAGCCTGGGATCCAGGGCGGTCTTACATCAGACGCCGCGCTGCTCATCATCGCCATCGTCGGCACCACGGTGGCGCCCTGGCAGCTCTTCTTCCAGCAGTCGAATGTCATCGACAAGCGGATCACCCCGCGCTGGCTGGATTACGAGAAAGCCGACACCGTGATCGGCGCGTTCGTCGTGGTGATCGGCGCGGCCGCGATCATGATGGCCTCGGCCTCGGCCTTCACCGGCACCAAGGACTTCGGCCAGTTCCAGGACGCGCTACGCGTCGCGCGAGGCCTGGCCTCGCACATCACACCGCTCGAGGGCACCATCTTTGCCTTGCTGCTGTTCGACGCTTCGATCGTCGGGGCGTCGGCGGTGACGCTGGCCACGTCATATGCGTTCGGCGACATCTTCGGTCTGCGCCACTCGCTGCATCGCGGCCTCCGCGAGGCGAAGTTCTTCTACGCCTCGTACTCAGGAATGGTGGCGCTGGCCGCGGCCATCGTGCTCATCCCCCGCGCGCCGCTCGGCCTGATCACGACCGCGGTCCAGGCGCTCGCCGGCACGCTCTTGCCGAGCGCGACCGTGTTCCTTGTCCTTCTATGCAATGACCGTGCGGTGCTGGGCCCGTGGGTGAACAAGCCATGGCTGAACGTGGTCGCCACGATCATCGTGAGCGCACTCCTTCTGCTCTCATTCGTCCTGGTCATCTCCACGGTCTTTACCAGCGTCAACGTCACGACCCTGATCGTGGTGCTGGGCGTGATCATGGCGGTGGTCGTGATCGCCGCCACCGGCTGGATGGTTTGGAGCGCGCGCCGGGCCGAGAAGGCGCCTGAGATGCCGCGCTCCGAGAAGGAGAACTGGCGGATGCCCGCGCTGGCCCTGCTCGAACGGCCCACGTGGTCGCTCCCGAAAAGGGTCGCGATGTTGACGATGGCGGGCTACATCGTCGTAGCGGTTCTGTTCCTGGCCGTGAAAGCGGTCGAGATCGCGCTCATCAAGCACTAATACGCTCTCATTAACAACTCGCTTACAAAGCTGCACAGGCCATCGGTCTAGAATGTTGGTCCCGTGCCGCTCGGTATCAAGCCGGGCCGCCGCGCTAGAGCTTCGCGCAGGCGCCTGAGCATCGTCCGCACCGCCGCCCTCGCCATCTTCGCCATCGGTCTGTCGGCGATGGCGGGCAGTTTGGCGTACTACCTGCCCTCGGCTAAATTGGCCTGGGACGCGACCGGCCAGGTCATCACCAGTGCCCCTTCGCCGTCGCCCTCGCCGATCAGCACAGCCCCGTCGTCACCGTCGCCCGTTCCCATTTACCAACCGGGCGCCTTCACCGTGCTCCTACTCGGCTCCGACGACGATTCCAAGTTCTCGGCCGACCACGTCCTAACGCAGTCGATGATCCTGGTCCGGGTCATTCCGACCACCAAGCAGGTCATCATGCTGTCGATCCCCCGGGACCTCTACGTCCCATTTTGGGCCGGGGGCTCCGGCAAGATCGACGGCGCCTACTCATACGGCCAGGCGGGAGGCGCGGTCGCCACTGTCGAGCAGGACTTCGGCGTGCACATCGACGAATACATCTGGATCGGATTACTTGGGCTGATCAAGCTGATCGATGCGATCGGAGGGGTCGACGTAGTCACGAGCAACCCAGTGATCGACGACTACTACCCGCAAGATATCTACGATCCCTATCCCTACGACTTTCAGCGAGTCGCCGTGCTGGCAGGTCCTCAGCACTTGGACGGGATCCATGCGATGCAGTACGTGAGGTCGCGTCATAACGACCTGCAAAGTGACATCGGCCGCTCGAAGCGCCAGCAACAGGTACTGCTCGCCATCCGGCAGAAGGCGAAGCAGGTGTCGTCGACCGACGTGCCCTCCATCGCTGCCGCTCTTGGCGGAGAGATCAAGACAAGCATGGGCCTCAGCCGCGTTGCCCAGCTCATACCCTTTGCCGCCACGTTCGACAATCCCGACGCGATCACCTCCATGGTCATGCTCCCGCCGTTGTGGCATGGTGGCGGACCCGGCGGCAGCCTCACGCCCAACTGGCCGGAGATTCTCGCGCTGGTGCGCCAGTACTTCCCATGATCTCGAGATTCCTGTTAGGCATTGGGTTGGTAGCGCTGATGCTGGTCGCCAGCTTCGGCACCTACACGTACCTGGGCGGGCGCCACTCCAAGGTGGCGGTCGTGGCCCAGAAGCCGACTGCCGCAACGCCGCGCCCGAGCGCATTCACCCTATCGGGCACCCTCTACCTTTCTCAGAACGGCGCGATCTACAGCCTTAGCTTCGGGCGGTTTCACCAGCTGACGATCGAAGACGGCTGGACGCAGCCCTCCTTGTACCCCGACGGCAGGTACCTGCTGGCGGTCCACAGGACGTACAACTACTCAGACGTCTACATCCTCACCCGTTTCGGACAGAAGATCCAGCTCGTCGTCAACAACGCCGGGTCGGCCAATAACTCCGACACCGGGTCCAAGCATTGGTCCTTCTACCCGCGGCTGGCTCCCGACGGGGCGACGATGTTCATGAGCTACGACGAGCCCAAGTTCGGATACGACGTGCCGTTCAGCATCTGGGCGATGCCGGTCAACGGCACTATCAGCCAGGGCAGAATCTGGACCAACTCCATCGATTACACGGGCGGCGACATGCAGCCGGTACCTCTGCCCAACGGCGGGATTATCTACACGAAGTACAGCTACGGGCCCGACGGCAACCTTGTGGGACAGATCTGGCACACAACGCGAGCGACTCCGACGGGCAGGGAGGGTGAGCCACTGACCGATGCCACCGATGACTGCTCGCAACCGTCGCTGTCTCCCGCCGGAAACGCGATCGCGATGATCTGCACGTACGAGCGGCAGGACACGCGACTCGAGATCGCTTACTGGAGCGGCTCCAGCATGGGACCTCGACGGCCTTTGATCATCAACCAGCTCGTCGCCCAACCGACTTGGGCGCCCGACGGCTCCGGGATCGCCTATTTGGCGCCGGGCGTGCCTGGCGGTCCCTTCCAATTGTGGTTCCTTCCCAAGAACGCGTACAACCCGCCCCCGCCCAGCCCGACGCCAGTCCTCACGCCGACCCCGGGAGGCCCGTACCACGGGACGGTGCCCAGCCCGACGCAGGCGCCGTCCGTGGTGGCGACCTTGGTCAAGCCCATTCAGGTCACTATGGGCGATGACTTCGACGCCACGTCACCGCTGGCCTGGGCGCCCTAGGCGAGGCGATCAGCAAGGCGCGTCGTTCGTTCGCGTAATCAGGACGGGCTCGGCGTTGGCCGCGAGCGCCTCAGCCGGCGTGATGTACCGCTCGGAGATCATCGAGGCCAGCACCTCGCTGCGCCGCTGCTCCGCGGCCTCGGGGTCGACCGTGGGGTCATACAGCGATGGCGCCTGGGTGACGCCGGCCAGGAGCGCGTATTGCCCGAGCGTGAGGTTTTGCAGGGGCGCGTGGAAGTATGCGCAGGCGGCGGCGCTGACGCCGCGACGACCCAGGCCGGTGGTGATCTCGCTCACGTAGTCGGCCATGATCTCCTGCTTGGTCAGGACACCTTCGACCTTCAGCGCCAGGACCGCGTCGACCATCTTGTTGTACCCCCGGTCGGAGCCGTTGAGGTAGACATCCTTGACGAGCTGCTCGGTGATCGTGGATCCGCCCTGGCACAGGCAGTGATTGGACGCGTCATACGTAAGGGCGCGCGCGAGGCCGATCGTGTCGATCCCGTGGTGCGTGTAGAACCGCTCGTCCTCGGTGGCGACGACCGCCTTCGCGAGCAGGGAGGGGACGTCGCCGGGACCCAGCAGGATCACGCCGTAGTGCTGGGTGAAGTCATTGACCCGAGCCTGGACGTCGCTTGCCGACGGGGTGGAGATCCACAGCGTCGCCACGTTCGGGCCGAGCACGACGGCGAAAACGAGCAGCGCGATGGCAAGTCGCCGCGTCGCCACCGGCACAGTCATGAAAGCCCCACGAACTCAAAGGCCTCGCCGTGAGTTCGCGGGGACCCCTTACGGGCGGGCCCCACTCTGTGCTGAACGGCGGTTCCCAAGCGCCCGTTACGGCCAAGCGCACGCTGAGACACGCCTTCCGTGGGAGAATGCCGTCGGGGTAAGCGATGACTATTCGATGGAAAGTCGCGCTCGTGGAGGATGACCGCCGGCTGGCACGGGCGGTCTCCGCGGGCCTCGGCGAAGAGGGCTACACCGTGCGTTCGGTCGACTCGGCCGACCGCGGCTTGCAGCTCGTCCGCCAGTGGAATCCGGATGTCGTCCTCCTCGACCTGATGCTGCCCGACAACGACGGCCCCGAGCTCTTCCAGGCTTTCCGGGCGGAAACCGACGCCGCCCTGGTCGGGATCAGCGCCAAATCATCGGTGAGCGACCGGATCGCCGGATTGAAGATGGGCGCCGACGATTATGTCGCGAAGCCTTTCGCGCTCGAAGAGCTGATGGCCCGCGTGGAGGCGGTCATCCGCCGCCACCGAGGCAACGGTGACTCGCGGCTGGTGGTCGGCGACGTCTCCCTCGACCTGAGCGAGGGCACGGCCGTGCGGGGGAGCCGTGCGCTGGGCGTGACGGGCATCGAGTTCCGGATCCTCGCTGCGCTCATGCGGAACCGCGGCCGCCTCGTGACCTACGCCCAGCTGGCGGAAGCTGTCTGGGCGCAGGATGCCGGCCCCGAATCGAACTCGCTCGAGGTGCACGTGTCACGCATTCGCCAGAAGCTGGAGGCGGGGGGCGAGCGGCGACTTGTCCACACCGTTCGTGGCATCGGTTACAGGTTCAACGCGGAGGACTGAAATGAGGCTCACCAGGATCCTGCCGGCGGTGGTCATCGCCACGGCGTTCTCGTTTACGGGCGCAGCGCCCGCCTCGGCGATGGTGCTCTGGTGCGAGTCGGATCCGCCGATCCTGCTGGTCACACCCGCGGGCGCGAACCTCACCGTGAACAACATGGTCTACGTGCCCCGATACGACATGCACCTCGCCACGCACTTCCCGGCTGCCGCGACGACAGTGGCCGACGGCCACGGCGGGACGCTCATCACGGTTCACGTCCAGGTCGCTTGGGGGATTTCGGTGGCGCACGTCGTCTCGTCCGAGAACCGCTACCAGGTCGCATCCTCCGGTGACGGCGCCGGAGGTACGGTCGTGACCACCTACCTCGACGTGCCCATAACCTGAGGGCAAGCGTGTCCGGGGGTTTCGGAACGCTGAGCCCACGGCTGCGGGCGGTGATCGTGGGCGTGCCGGCGCTCGGCGTCGACCCGGTCAAGATCGGGCCCGAGCAGAAGGTCAACCTGGCCACGCTCCCCATCCTGGTCGCGGCTCTGCTGCTGCCGCCTGCGGTCGGCCCGGCCACGGCCGCGGCGGGGGTCGTGGCCGGCAACCTGATCGTGGGGCGCAGGTGGCGGGAGGCCGCCGTCAACGCCGGCAACGTACTCGCGGCGAGCGCCCTCGCGGCGTCGATCGGCCCGGTCGGTTTCGACACCAACGCCAGTGTTGATGCGCGCGCCGCGCTGGCCGGGCTCGTGTTCGTGATCGTCAACCTGGTGCTGGCCGTGCTGCCCGCCGCGATTCACACCGGCCGACCGTACCTGGTCTTGTTGCGACACGCCGCGGAAGCGTCGTGGACCGCCTCCCTGTCGCTGGCGGCGTGCGCGGTCAGCGTGGCGTTGCTGGCTGTCGAGGCGCCGGTGGCGGCCGCGTTGCCACTGGTTGTGCTGCCGCTTATCTTTCGGATGAACCTGGCCATCCAGGCGCAGGGCAAAGCCAACGAGCAGCTCGCCGGCGTGCTGGCCGCCCAGCGCCGGTTCCTCACCGACGTCTCCCACCAGGTGGCGACTCCGCTGGCGACGATCATGACCAACCTGTCGATCCTGCGCCGGGCCCAGCCCGCGTCGGGTCCCACGGAGGACGCGATCGCCGACAGCGTGGCGGAGGCGGAGCGCATGAAGAGGATGCTCGCGCGTCTGCGCGCGCTCGCTCACGCCGACGAAGACGTCCCTCTGCGCCGCGAGCTGGTCGACCTCGCCGAGCTCACCGCCGACATCATCCACGCCTACGCGGCGCAGGCCGGCACCTTCGGCGTTGGGTTCGTGACGGAGCTGCGTACGCCCACCCGCATCAGCGCCGACAAGGACCTGCTGCGCGAGGCGGTCGCCAACCTCGTCGACAACGCCGTGCGCGTGAGCCCGCGCGGCGGGGAGGTCACCCTGCGCGTGGCCAACGGGAGTGCGGGGCCGTACATCGACGTCATCGACCACGGGCCCGGCATCGACGGCGAGCGGCTCAAGAATATTTTCGATCGCTTCCAGCGCAGCGACTCAGGGAGCGGGCTGGGCCTGGCCATCGCGCGGCGCGTCGTCGAGCGCCACGGCGGCACGATCCGGGTTCAGACCAAGCCTGGGTCGGGCAGCACCTTCACGATCGAGCTGCCGCCGCCCTAGCGAAGCAAGCCTCCCGAGTAGGGCTGGCCGGCCACCGCGTTCAGGTTGCACACCCAGTGGAACACCTGCTGGCCGTTGCCGCCACCCTGGACGGTCATGCTCGCGACGATAAGCGAGCCGGTGAACTGCGGGCTGGAGTTGCCGTCGCTCACGTATGGGCTCTTGGGCAGGTAGATGATCCCGCTCATGTCGGTGGCGGCGCCAGGACCGATCGTCACGCCTGCGGTGTAGGCAGTGGGGCCGCTGCCGCCGTAGATGACGAAGTTGTGCGTCCCCGCCGGATCGCGCTGCCCCATGTATCCCGATCCGTAGAGGTCGTCCAGCCCATTGAGGACGGCCTGGGTGATGTTGAGCCCACCGGTGTCGGATGAATCGATGACGATCGCAACCGCGTTGGTGCCGTTTGACGTGCCGGATGCGGTGTGCACCGTGTTGGTGATCGAGCCGAGGTTCAAGCTGGGCGAGTTGATGATCTTGTACACGCCGCCGTTCATGGTGCCGCCGCTGGGCGCGAACCCGTTGTAGATCCCAGGCATCCAGTTGCCCGACCCGTCCAGGGCGGCGGCCGCGGACAGATAGATCGGGCCGGCCGTCGTGGGCGTGGCGTTCGAGAAGATGTCGTTCCATGGCGTGCCCGTGGTGTTCTGGAGTGTGCTGCCGTCGGTGGTGACGTAGTTGAGGCCGTTGGGACCGCCTCCGTTGTCCAGATAGTTGGGCACGGAGGGCGAGCAGGGCTGGTCGTTGTAATTCATCTGCACGGGCGGCACGCCCGTCGCATGCGGCCCGTTGTTGGCGCCGAAGCTGCCGTACGCATAAACGGGTCCACCGACCGTCTGGAAGCCGGCGCCACCGCCGTTGATGTTTGCGTCACCACTCACCGCGGCTACCGCATATGTGGCGCCGTCGTACTGGGGCCCGGGCGTGGATGCCCGCGCCGACGCGGCGGTCTTGAGCAGGGAGAACCCGACCATGCGAGCGAAAATGCTCGGCTGCTGGTGCTGCAGCAGCACGTCGAGCACGCTTGGGTAGTTGTAGATCCCGTTGACCCGAAAAGAGTCCGCCAGCTGGACGTTGAAGCCGGCCACCGAGTAGGTGCCCGCGGGGCAGCTCCCTGGGCCTCCGCAAGCGCCGGTCGGCAAGGTGAAGCCGAGCGTCGGCGCCAGGTACTGAAGGGCCACCCAGTGAGCGCGGTCAGGTCCGGCCGGTCCGTACGACCGCGCGCCGGCTAGCGCGGACGCATCGGCGTACGCCTGCAGGTTGCGCCGGTCGGACATCGAAAGACCGACGTCGAACACCATGGTGGCGAGGATGGTGAGCGCGATGATCATCGCGCCGACGATCACGATCGCCTGGCCGCTCTGGAACTGGCGTCTTCGTTCTTTCATTTCGCCTCAGTACTCAGCAACCATCTGGGTGGAAGAGGCGATCCTCAGTAAGTTGGGCGCGGCGCTGCCGAGGAACGGGGCGAGCGTGTCGTAGCGATAGATGACCGTCACCACAATCGGGAAGCAGCCCTTGTACTGCGGGTTGGCATATTCGGGCGCGCGCGCTCCGAGGTCGCCGGGCGTCGGATCATGGCCGAGGGAGCTGCGCGCAGCGGCGCAGCTGACATAAATCCCGGCGCTGCCCTGTTCGTTGGGATAGATGCAGATGGACGCATGGCCGACCGCGGGGTTCGGGCAGTTCGACGGCGACGCTTCAATCAAGTTGGCGCCGGCGCTGAAACCTCCGAGCACCCCGACAACGGTCTGGTACACACGCGCGCTCGTGAGGCAGCCGCTGCCGTTTGCAGCGTTCACCTGGGTCGTGCCCGAGCACGAGCCGCCTGGGGTTCCGAAGGGGTTGTCAGATGGATCGGCGTTGGGGACGGCCTGCCGCGCACCCTGGCGCGCTGCCTCCGCCACCGTGGTCGTGGCCCAGTCGACCCGGAACAGGTCGACGGTCAGAGATAGAAGGAAGAAGAGGATCGGGAAGACCAGCGCGAACTCCACCAGCGCTTGGCCCTTCTGTCTGGTCATCAGTACTCGCTCCGCTGGAAGGAGCTCACCGTGATGGGAATCTGAGAGCCGACGATCGGCCAGAGCAGCGGCGTGATGATCTTCATGGTGTTGGTCAGGGTTGCGGACACCGAATCGGAGCCGGGGTCCAGCGGTCCGTTGCCGTTGGCGGTGGCGTTGGTGATCGCGGAGCCGTTGAGGCAGTGGAACGTGACCGACAGCGTCGAACCTGCGATCACCGAGCCCGCCGGAGTGCCGTTGTTCGAGCTCTCCAGCGCGGCTTCATTGGCGATGGTCGTGATGGCTCCGCCGGCCGGTGGTATGGGCGAGCTCACAGTGACCGCCAGCGGACCGCTGCTCGTGCCGGCGCAGATGCTGTCAGCAGTCGCGTGCTGGTCCGGCGACACCGCCACGCGCAGCGCCTGCCTCACCGAGTTGCCCACGGCTTCGCGGTAGTAGAAGGCGCGCCCGATGTCGGTGACGCCCAGCGCGAGCAGCAGTATCACGGGCAGAGTGATCGCTGTTTCGACCAGCGATTGCCCGCGCATCTGCCGCCGCGCCGTCCCAGCGCCTGATCGCATTCGACTTTCCCCTCGCTCTTGCGGTGTCGAGCGCCTCCTCACGGGAGCTCGTTCACCTATCACTTAAAACGGCCGCGCGCGAGGTGTCTTGCAGAGCGCTGGCGTTTTAACCGTCGGCGAGTTCAGGTCTTAAGGAAGCTCACCGGGGGCTCGCAAGATCGGCGCGAGTGCCGAGTTATGGCGCCGCCCTTACTCTGTTGTTGTGGCGATCATCGTCTGCCCGCAGCCGGCCGCCGCTGAGATCGGGCTCGAGGTCATGCGGCGCGGCGGTAATGCGGTCGATGCGGCGGTCACATGTGCTTTCGTGCAGGGCGTCATCGACCCCCAGATGTGCGGCATCGGCGGCTGTGGAGTGATGCTGGTGCACAGCCCTCGCAGCGGGGATGCGTTGCTCGAGTTCTATGCGACCGCCGGGGCGCGCTCTCGAGAGGACCAGTGGGAGCGCCTGTTCTTGCGCCAGGCCGCGGACCGCTACGGCTACGTTTTGGATGGATGGGTGAACGATGTCGGCCATCAGTCGGTTGCGGTTCCGGGCACGGTGGCCGGCCTGCACGAGGCGCTGACTCGGTTCGGGACCATCACATGGGCGCAGGCTATCGAGCCGGCCATCCCGCTCGCGCGAGACGGATTTCCGGTGACCGGGTACATGCACGGCTACTGGACGACCGATTACGGGCCCGACGTCGTACCCAATCGCGCGCGCATCCAGGCCACGGCCGCGGCGAAGGCGATTTATATGCGAGATGGCGAACTATTCGATATTGGCGAACTATTTGTGCAGGCGGACCTCGCCCGCACGCTCGAACGGCTGGCGGACGAAGGGCCGGACGTCTTCTACAAAGGCGAGATCGCGGATCGGATCGTCTCCGACTTTGAGGCCCACGGCGGGTTCATCACCAGGGAAGACCTGGCGAGCTACCGGGTCAACGTGACGGAGCCATTACGCGGCACCTACCGCGGGCTCTCCGTCGTGGCCGCGGGACCGCCGGCTGCCGGTATCACCTTGATCCAGATGCTCAACTTCCTCGAGGGCTTTGACGTCGGCGCGCACGGATGGCCGAGCACTGAGGCAGCGCGGTTGCTCGTCGAGGCGATGGCCTGGGCGGTGGCCGACCGCGAGCTTCACGTGGCCGACCCGCGGTTCGTCGACGTGCCCACCGGGTCGCTCGCCGACAAGGACTACGCGGCCAAGGCGCGCCAGGTGGCGGAGACGGAGGCGGGCGGGCCAGTGGGCGCGGGGGTGGTGCACGATCGGCCGGACACCACGCACGTCTGTATCGTCGATGACTCAGGCAACGCGGTCTCGCTGACCCACACGCTCGGCTCAGCGAGCGGCGTCGTCACCCCGGGCCTCGGTTTTGGCTACAACAACTACATGAACTGCTTCGACCCACGTCCGGGCAACCCCAACTCGGTGCGTCCTGGCAAGACGCGCGCGACGAGCATGACGCCGACACTCATGTTCGATGGCGATCGCGTGCGCGTGTGCATCGGGGCGCCGGGCGGCACCAAGATAGTGACCGCGATCCTGCAAGTCCTCGTCAACATCCTGGATCACAAGATGACCCCTGTGGAGGCGGTGAGCGCGCCGCGAATCGACTTCCAGGGAGACGTGGTGCAGGTCGAGGGCCGCATTCCTGTGGCCGTGAGCCGCGGCCTGGAGCAGCGCGGTTACACGGTCAACCGGCGGACGCTCAGCTACGACTCGTACTTTGCACGGCCGCAGGTGATCGCCGGCGAGAAAGATGGATTCCTTCACGGCGCGTCCGACCCGCGCAAGGATGGCGGTACCGCCCTGGACACGGAGACCGAATGAAATTCAAGGATCGGGTTGCGCTTGTCACCGGCGGCGGGCGCGGGATCGGAGCCGCCACCGCGCGGCTGCTTGCGGCCGAGGGCGCTCGGGTGGCTGTATCGGATCTCGACGAGGCGCCGGCCCGCGAGGTCGCGAGTGCGATCGGCGGCCTCGGCGTCGCGTGCGACGTGAGCGACCGTGGGTCGGTCGAAGCGATGGTCGGCCGCACCGTTTCGGAGCTCGGCCGGCTCGACATCCTGGTCACGTGCGCGGGCATCATCCGCGACAACCTGCTCTTCAAGATGACTGATGGGGATTGGGACGCGGTCATCGACACCCACTTGAAGGGCACGTTCCTGTGCGCCCAGGCAGCGCAAAAGCAGATGGTCGAGCAGAAGTACGGAAAGATGGTGTTCCTCTCATCGACGTCAGCGCTCGGCAACCGTGGGCAGGCCAACTACTCGGCGGCCAAGGCCGGCCTGCAGGGCATGGCCCGCACGCTGGCGATCGAGCTGGGGCCCTTCAACGTCAACGTCAACACGGTCGCTCCAGGGTTTGTGGAAACGCGCATGACGCGCGCCACCGCCGAACGCATGGGCATGGACTACGAGACCTTCAAGCTCGGCGCAGCCTCGCAGATACCGCTGCGTCGCGTCGGGCAGCCCGAGGACATCGCGAGCGTGATCGCATTCCTGTGCAGCGATGAGTCCAGCTTCGTCTCGGGCCAGACGATTTACGCGCGGGGAGGGCCGTAAGCCGGGCTCTTTGGTCAGCAAGCTTCGGCGGCCGTCGAGCGTTGTACCCCCCGTGAGGTTGCGCCTTGGCATGAACTCGAAGCGGCGGGGGTCCCTTCTGGCCCTGCGAACTTTCGTTCGCCGAGGCGCTGAGAAGCGCCCGGTGCTCAAGTTGGAGCTGAGATCAGCGGCCAGTCGCGAACTTTCGTTCGCTCGATCGACAGTGACCGCCCAGCGGGTTGACGACCTTACCGGGGGTCTGTTACGGTGGCCCCCGTTCACTGGGGTCCGGCCCACCGGCTGGTTCACTGACGGTCGCAACGTTTAGGGGTAGACATTTGCGAGTCCATCGATACCTGACACATGCTGTCGTACTTGCGATAGCTGTTGGAATTTCGTCCTACGCGTCGATGGATCGCCACGTCCCGGCTTACTTGACCTCCAGACTCGGCACCCTGAACGCCGAAGCGACCGTGGAGGGCCAGGGTGGAACCGCCGGAGACATCTCCCTGGGCCGCTACAGCACGATCATCAAGCCGGTCGCCATCCCGAGCTCGGCCCCCATTAGCCACCAGGCTTTCACCTACAGCGTGCAGGCCGGCGACACCCTGGACTCCATTGCCACCAAGTACAAAGTGACCGTGTCCCAGATCCGCTGGTCGAACTCGAACCTGTTCTCGGACGACTCCATCACGACCGGCGACCAACTCATCATCCCACCGGTGCCGGGCATCGTGGTCACCGTCAAGGCGGGCGACACCGTCGACAGCATCGCTAGCACCTACGGTGTGGATTCCCAGGCCATCTATGACTTCAACCGGCTCCGCACTCCCCACCTGACGGCCGGAGCCGTGCTGGTGGTCCCTAATGGAGTGGGCGGCGCCTTCCCGCCGCCGCCGGCTCTGTGGCAGCAGCTCATGCGCACAGGCACGCATGGCTCCTACAGCGTCAAGGTCCTCAATTGCTGCCTCGGCCCGTACACCGGACCGCCACAGAACAACTTCCCGGGGGGCTGGTGCACCTACTACGTCGCGACCAAGCGCCTCGTGACCTGGAGCGGCGACGCCGGTTACTGGTACCAGAACGCCTCTGCCAAGGGATACGCGGTCGGCCCGACCCCGAGGGTGGGCTCGATCATGGTCACCTGGGAGAGCTGGGCGGGCCATGTGGCGTACGTCGAGGCGGTCTATCCGGACGGATCATGGATGGTTTCCGAGATGAACTGGGTGGCGTTCTACGTGATCGACCAGCGCACGATCAAGCCGGGCCAGCTCGGCTCGGCCTTGGTGGGGTTCATCTACTAAGAGCTGTCGCGGGTTCGGCGGGTCGCCTGGCCCACTCGGCCTCCATCGTGTCTGTGTCCGCCTTTACAGTCCGAAGGCCCGTCGCCGCGATGATCGCGGCCACGACCAGCAGCGTCGGCGACGTGATCAACAAAGCGAGCTGAAGGCTGTGTATGTGGTCGGAAATCCAGCCGACGTCGAATGTCGAGTGCGAGTCGCCGAACACATGTGAGACGAACAGAAGCAGGGTCACGCAGCTCGCGCGCAGAGCGGGCGAGACAACGTTCTGCGACAGTGCGGTGAAAGGGCCGGCGTGGAGGTACAGGGCGATGACGGTGATCAGGAACGCGGGGACGAAAACCGGGACCGGCCCGATGTTCAGGGGCGCGACCAGCGCGATGATGATGAAGACGGCGCCGATGAGGAAGCCGGCGATACCAACCTCGAGATGCGCGGCCGGCCTGGATTTGGCGCGGCGGTCGGCGATCCATCCTCCGCCCAGCGTGCCGATGAGCCCACCAACCACCAGGACGACACCCGCGAGCAGGCCGGCCGAGCTGAGCGACATGTCGAATCGCCGATGGAGCAGGGTCGGCAGCCAGAAAGCGTTCGAGGCCAGGACGAAATAGAGCACGGTCTGCGCGAGGATCGCCGCTCGCAGCGTGGGGATGCGCATGAGGTTGACGAAGGTGCGGGCGGTGGCGTCGGTCGTCCGCTTTAGAGTGGGTCCGAGCTTCTCCATGCTGCCGCGCAGCGGCTCGCGCAGGCTGAAGGCGAGGAACGCAAACAAGAGGCCAGGCACGGCGGCGAAGTAGAAGGCCGTTCGCCAGCCGAAATGGTCGGCCACGAACCCACCGCCCGCGAACCCGACCGCAATGCCGACCGCGCTGCCGGCTCCCCAGATCGACATGACGCGGCCGCGCTGTTCTTTAGGAAAGTAGTCGGAGACAAGCGAAGTGCCGGCTGGGTAGTAGCTGGCCTCACCGATGCCGACAGCGCCGCGGCTGAGGAACAGCTGGACGTAGTTGGCGGCCAGTCCGGAGAACAGCGTCGCAAGGCTCCAGATGGTGACTCCGACCCCGATCACCGTGCGGCGTACTCCGCGATCGCCCCAGTAGCCGAAGGGAAGGGCGGCGACCGCATACACGAGGAGAAATGCGGTACCAAGGAGTCCGACCTGGGCGTCGTCGATATGGAACTCTTTCTGGATTAGAGGCGCCGCGGCGGAGGCGACCCAGCGATCAAGGTAGTTCAGGAAGTTGATGCCGACCATGACCGCAAGGACGTAGCGCGCGTAGCCTCGCGACACGGCGCCATTCTATGGGCAAGGTGCCGCGGAAAAGCCCTAGACGAGATTGCGTACGATTACTGCTCCCTAGTGGGTCGGCTGGGCATTGGCGAGCTCAAGTGGCTGTAAACCACCCGCGAAAGCTGTGGGGGTTCAAATCCCTCCCGGCCCACCATGTCCTGTCTCAGGACATCGTGCACGCCTGTTGCAAGACATTGTGCACTGGCCATCGCCCGCCGAGAGGCTGGTAGTTCCGGGTTGGGTCGATAGTCAGAGCCCTGAGAAGCTCCCCGTCGTCGGTGATGATGCGAACGTCGGGTCCGGCGACGAGCAAGTTGACCTTCCTGTTCTTGTGGGCGGTGCCGACGGGGATGTGGCGCAGCCTGCCGAGGTAGCGGAGCGTGACCTTGCCAAAGACGTCGATTTTGTCGCGACGGACGCGGTGGTCGGTAGGCGCCGGCTGCCCAGCGGGCTTGGCCTTGATAAGTTCATTGAAGACGGCGAGTGGGGTCTGTCTGCGGAGTGCTCGATGCGGTCGTTTGCTGTTGTAGTAGTCACGAAACACGTCGAGCTGAAACTGGAGCTCGGCGATGGAGCGAGCTGGAGGCTGCTTGCGGAGAAAGCGTTTGACGGTTTGGTGGAAGCGCTCGACCTTGCCACAGGTCTGCGGGTGGTATGGCGTCGAGTGTTTGAAGACGATACCCAAGCGCTCGAGCTCCAGCTCCAGTAGGACCTTGCCACCGCGAGATTTACCGGTGAAGACTGCGCCGTTGTCGCTCAGAAGCGAGGCTGGCAATCCGAACGTTTTTGAAGCTGAATGAAATGCTTGCACCACGTCGTGAGCCTTGACGGTCGGAAAGCTGTTGGAGGCCAGGGCAAGTCTGGAACGGTCGTCGAGGAAGTTCAAGATCTCGACCGGACTGCCATCGGCGAGCAGCCACGGGGTGGCGTCCACCTGCCAGGTCTCGTTGGGCAGCTTGGCCTCGAAGCGGATGAAGGAGGACTTCGGACGCTTGTGTGGCTGAGGAGTGATCAGGCCGTTGCGTTTGAGGATGCGCCAGATGGTCGCCACCGACGGGACCTCGACTAGCGATGCAGACAGGTGGAAGTGGATGGTCTCAGGTCCGGCGTCATAACCAGCTTCGGTCAGCTCGCGGCGGAGCTTGACGATCAGCTTTTGGACCTTGGTCTCGACCTGGTGCGAGCAGGACTTGGGTCGCCGCGAGCGCGGCTCTAAGGACGCGTACCCGCCTTCCTTAAATCGCCTGAGGAGCTTGAAGATCCAGCGCTTCGAGATGGGATGGTCGCGGGCGAGCTGGGTCGGGCTGCGGTGTTCCAAGACGACTGCGTCGACGATGTAGCGGCCAAGACCGGACATGCGCCACCTCCAAGTTGCTGGAGTGCACTATGTCCTGCGACATAGGTGAACTATGTCGTGAAATCAAACACCTCCCGGCCCACCAATCAGAACGGGTCTTAGACTGTCGCCGTGCAGGCCAGCCGGCTGCTCGCAAGTCAGCTGAACTCGGTGAACTTTCGGCTCCATGAAGTGGCCGGGTCGATGGAGCCCGACGACTGGCTCCGCCGCGCCGTCCCCGGCACCAACCTCCCCGCCTTCACCTTCTGGCACGTCGTCCGTGTGATCGACTCGACCGTGCACACGGGGATCCGAGGCGTGCCCGAGCTGATCGAGTCGCCTCCTTGGGACTCGAAAGCGTGGGCGCGTCCGGAGGGAGGGGTTGGTTACTCGGTGGAAGAGGCCGACGGGCTGGCGGCCCAGGTGGTGCCGTCTGAGATCCTCGAGTATGCGGACGCGCTCAGGTCGCAGGTGAGCCAGTGGCTACGGGCAATCAGCGACGAGGAGCTCGAGGCTCCCAATGCGATGTCGGACAACGTGAGCAAGCACAACGCCTACAACCGTCCTGCCGTGCAGGAGTCCCTCAAGCCCCTGGTCGGCCAACCGGTCTGGCTCCTTCTCAGCATCACGTGCTACGCCCACTGCTGGGCCCACCTCGAGGAGATCAGGCTGCTGACCGCGGCTGGTCGCACGGCCCGCTCGTAGTCGGGCCATCGTCCCGCCCATCGTTCCATCGCCGAGAATTGCGACCGCATATCAGCTACCTTCAACCGCCGTGGCCGCACGAGCCATACGTAACTGACGACGCCATCCCGATCAACAAGGAGGATCTATGAGCAGTCCCCAGGGCAGCAAATCGCAACTACACGTACCCCGCCTGGTTCTCAGCCACCACGTACAGGAGCAGGTGCATGGGTCCGGCCCACTCGGCAAGTTCAACACCTGGCTCGCCGTGAAGATCACCAAGACAGTGGGCACGATGTGGATCGCCTACCTGTTTGCGGCGATCGCCCTCATCTCTCTGCCCGCCGCCCTCCAGACCGGCAATGTGATCGTCATCGTCGCTTGGATCGCCCAGACGTTCTTCCAGCTTGTTCTGCTGCCGATCATCATCGTCGGCCAAAACGTGATTCAAGCTGCCAACGACGCGCGCGCCGAAGCGGACCACGAAACGTTGACCGCCGTCCACCAGCTGACCGTTGAGGTGCACCAGATCAACGAGGCCCAGAGCACGATCCTGAAGCAGTTGCAGGCCGCCTCGGCGTAGGCCCAGCGGAGCGGGCCGAACGCGGCGCTTAATAAGCGCGATGGAGCTGCCGACGCCTGCTTCACCGCCGCCGATCCCTCGGCGATCTCCGATCCTTCAGCGTGGGCGTTGGCCGATCTCACTGTGGACGCTGGCACTCCGGGCGCTTGGGCGGCACCGGGCCCTGGCGCTCGCTCAATGCATCGCCATGGCCTTAGCCCTGGCCGTCCCGCTGAGCCTTCGTCTGGTCGGAGATGGCGCACAACAGTCCGGCTACCAATCTCTACTCGCGGCGGGCGGCCCCAGCTCGGTCGTAATCATCGAAGAGCCCGGCAACGCTAATCCGGCCGCCTTTGCCGGCTTCCAGCAACGTACAGCGCAGCTTGTCGAGGAAGACCTTCACGGTGACCTGGAGCTGTCGACCACGTACGCCCGAGCCGGCTCCTTCTGGATCAACACGTTGAATGGCAGGCGACTGACAAGAGAGCCCGGCGATAGCGCCTTGACCGCGGCTTCCTACCCAGACCTACAGACGCATGCGGCGCTGATAAAAGGCGTCTGGCCCGACGGCAACGGACTGCAGAGTCCGATCGCAATCGCCCTGTCGCAGGCCGGCGCGTCGCTGACCGGCTTGAACCTCGGCGACATTGCCTGCGTCGGCACGTCGACCACAACGGCGGATCGCTCCTGGTGCGTGAAGCTGGCCGGAATCTGGCGGCCTAACAAGCCCAGCGAACCGTACTGGCAGTCCGGTCCGAGCAATACCGACATGACGCTGTCCACCGCGGACTACTACCAGTTCCTCGGCGTCGCCAACCGGGCCGCCCGCGGTGATGTGAGGTCGGGCGCTGGACGCTCCTACCAACCCGACCCCACACGCTTCACTTTCAGCGAAGCTCCCGCGCTGGTCGATGGGTTGAGGCAGCTCAGGGGAGCCGTCGAGATCCAGCGGGCGGACAGCCTGATCACCTCGCTCGACCACACCGTCCAGACGTATCTGGAACGGAGCCGAGCCAACCGTTTCCCAATCCAGCTGGTCGGAGCCGGCCTTCTGCTGGTCGTGGTCTACGCGCTGGCGCTGCTCAGTCAAAACTACCTCGACGCCCAGCTCCAGCAGTCGCTGCTCTGGAGGACCCGAGGCTGGCGCCGCGAGCGGCTGGCGGGCTTCTTGCTGCTCCAGTTATGCATCCTGGTCGTGCCGGCGGTGGTCGTGGCGCTGGCGTTAGGGCTCGCCGGAGGGTGGCTTCTCCTGAGGATCGAAACCGGGTCGGCAGCATCGCTGGCGGCGGGGCTTGGCAACGACCTGATGCTTGGAATCGCGGTCGGACTGGCGCTCGTGCTCATCGTGGAAGTCGCGTTGACGGTCAGGTTCAGCCGTCGTGACGTGCTGGAAATGCGCAGAGCGATCGCGCGGCCCTCCTCGGTGGCCTGGTGGCGATGGCGGAACCTGGACGTGGCGCTCGCGGTGCTCGCGATTCCACTCCTTGCCGAGGCCCAGCTCCGCTCACAGGTGGCCGTCCGCACCGCCTCGCCCGCTGAAGACCTCGTCGGCCTCGTGCTCCCGGTTGCGGCCATGGCCCTCCTCGGGCTGGTCGGCCTGCGCTTGCTGCCTCTCTTTGCTCATGCCTGCGACATAGCCCCGAAAAGCCTGGCGGCCCGCCTCAGTTGGTTGAGAATGCGCCGTCAACCGACTGAACACGCCGGTCTTGCCTTGCTGCTCGCGCTGACAGTTGCGCTAGGAGCGTTTGCGGGTGTCTATTCGGCGACCGAGCGACAGAACATAGTTGATCGGACTGCGTACGGAAACGGAGCCGGGATCCTGGTCAGGTACCTCGAGCGGGCGCCTCGTGACGCGATGGCCGCTGACCTGCAAAAGATCGGACATGTGGCTTCGGCGACGCCGGTGCTTCGCCAGACCGTGTATCTGGCGAACAGTGCTGAGGGCATCACCGCGCTGGGAGTTGACCCGCTCGGCTTTCCAGCCACCGCCTGGACCCGACCGGGGCTTACCACCCCCGAGTTGGGTCCGGCGCTGGCACGCTTGGCCCAGCACCAATCCGACGGAGCCATTCCAGCCTTGATGTCTGAAGCCACCATGTCGAGGCTCGGGATCAAGAACGGCTTCGACGCCAGCTTCTATGCATTCAACGCCGGCACTCAGGGCTTTCGCGTCAAGGTGCTCGGAGCGCTGGATTATGTTCCGACGCTCTACCCCGGCTCCGACGACTTCATGGTCATGCCGCTTGACCAGGCCCTGGCCGGGATCGGCGGTCAGACTTTCGCCGTCGCGCCCAATGAGCTCTGGCTCAACGTTCACGGCGACCATGGCGTCGTGGTCGCGGCGCTCAGGCGCGACCCCTACGTGGCCTTCGTGCAGGATCTGGCCGCCGAGCAGGCCGGGGCACTGGCGGATCCGCTGTTCCTCGAGCTGCGAGCCAACCTGGCCGTCGGCGTCGTGACGGCATCGGCGCTTGCCTCGCTGGCCTTCACGGTGCACTTCCTGATGGTCACCCGCAGGCGGCTGTCGGAGCACGCCATCCTGGATGCCAACGGGTTGGAGCCCAGCGTGGTTCGAACCGGGCTGGCGATCGAGCAGATGATCGTCGTGCTCTTCGCCCTCGCTGTCGGGGGCGTCCTCGCGGCGACCCTCAGCTTGTGGGTGCTGCCTTCCCTGCAACTGGGCAGCTCGGTCTCGGATTTGATTCCACCAACGATCCTGCACGCCGAGTGGCAGGTTCTCGGCCTTGGCGCCGTTTCGGTGCTGGCCATCGCGGGAGTCCTGGCCTGGGCCATACGTCGCGCCGGCACCGCCGTGGATACCGTTGAAGAGTTGAGGCGTCTGGGATGACCGACCCGATTATCGAATGCGAGGGACTCGTCCACATCTATCGCACCGCGCAGCTCGAAGTGGTTGCCCTGCAGGGCCTTGATCTTCGTGTCGAACCTGGAGAAGTCGTAGCGATCGTGGGTCGCAGCGGGAGCGGCAAGACCACCTTGATGAACGTGATCGCGGCTGTCGAAGAACCGACGGCCGGGCGTGCCCTGGTGGGCGGTCACGACCTCACACGGATGAGCGAGCGGGAAAGGAACCGATTCCGCCAGCAGGTGGTGGGGTATGTGGTCCAGCACTCGCAGGCCAACCTGGCCCCGGATCTCAACGCCCTGGAAAACGTCTTGCTGCCGATGACCCCTCGGCCAGTCGCAGAGTCGCGCGAGCGAGCGGCTTTTCTTCTAGAGACGATGGGCATCGACGAGCTCGCTGCGAGCCACCCGGGCGAGCTGTCTGGCGGAGAGGCCGAGAGACTTGCGGTCGCGGTGGCCATGGCCAATCAGCCGCAGGTGCTGCTGGCCGACGAACCAACGGCGGAGCTCGATCGCGCCACCGCAGACCACGTGCTCCGTGACCTTCGGCAGCTGCTCCGCGAATCAGGGTCGGCCGCTGTCATCGTCACCCACGACGCCAGCGTCGAACGGCATGCCGATCGCGTGATCCAGATCCGTGACGGGCGCACAAGCACCGAGACTCGCTGGCTCGAGCAGGCGGGCGAGGTGGTCGCGGACGAGCTCTTGATCATGGATCGCGCGGGCCGCATTCAATTGCCTCGCGCCTATGTGGAGCGGCTTGGCGCACGTGGGCTGATTCGCGCGCATCTCGAAGGTGACGAGATCCGGCTGCGGCGTGGCGATCAGGAGCAGCCCGATGAGTGAGCCGGCGATCCGCGCCCGCGGACTGACCAAGACCGTAGGAGCTGGCGGGAATCGGCGGGTGATTCTCGCCGGCGTCGACATCGACGCCGCCCCGGGCGAGCTCCAGGTGATTGCCGGTCGGTCTGGCTCCGGCAAGACCACCTTGATGGCGATTCTTGGTGGGCTCGACGCCGAACACGAAGGCGAGGTGGCGATTTTTGGCAGCCGGCTCGACATCTTGAACGCCACCGGCAGGCGGGCATTCGTCCGCGCCTCGATCGGCTGGGTCTTCCAGGCCGCGGGCTTGCTGCCGAACCTCACGGCTGAAGAGAACGTGGCCCTCGCCGTCAACATGACCGGGGTATTTGGGGACGAGGCGAACCGCCGCGCGCAGCGCGCTCTCGACTGGGTAGACCTCGGCAACCGCGCGGGCCACCGGGCTCATGAGCTCTCGGGGGGCGAGCAGCAGCGGGTCGCGCTCGCTCGTGCGGTCGTCAAGGCACCAATGCTGCTGCTGGCTGACGAGCCGACATCGCAGCTGGACACCGAGACCGCGCGGACAACGATGAGGTTCATCAGAGATGTGGCGGATAGCGGCACAACCGTGCTGGTCGCCACGCACGACGAAGCCGCGGGCGAATATGCGGACAAGCTGATTCACCTGGACGATGGCCGAATCGCCGGCTGAGCGTCGATGAGTTATCGCCATCTACAATCCGATCAGTGGCCGAATCCATCATCTCGATCGCGCCCGCATTTGGTGAGCTGGAGCAGCATCGTGCCGAGCTGACGGCCTACTGCTACCGCATGCTCGGCTCGCCATTTGACGCCGAGGACGCAGTCCAGGACGCGTTCGTCCGAGCCTGGCGCGCGCGCGACCGTTTCGAGGGTCGCGCGGCGATGCGCTCCTGGCTGTACCGCATCGCGACCAACGTGTGCCTCGACATGTTGAAACGGAGAGAGCGACGGTTGAGGCCCATGGACCTCGGGCCGGCAGTCGAGCCGATCGAGTCAAATCTGAACGCCAGGTCCGCGAGAGAGTGGATCGAGCCGATCCCCGAGAACCTGATCGCGCCTGAGAAAGACCCGGCCGACCTGGCCGTCGAACGCGAGTCGATCCGCCTTGCCTTCGTGGCCGCTCTGCAGCAGCTTCCCGCGCGCCAAAGAGCCGTGCTGATCCTGCGCGAAGTCCTCCGCTGGGAAGCGTCGGAGGTGGCCGACCTGCTCACCACCTCGGTGGCATCGGTCAACAGCGCCCTCCAACGGGCGAGGGCCACGCTGGCCCTAAGCAAAGTCACAACGACGGACCCACTGCCAACGTTGAGCGACACCGACCGCGCGATGCTAGAGCGATACGTAGCCGCATTCGAGCGCTACGACATGGCCGCGCTGACCTCGCTCATCCGCGAAGACGCGACCCAGTCGATGCCGCCCTACGACATGTGGCTTTCCGGCCGCGACGACATCCTGGCGTGGTGGGTGGGACCTGGAAATGGCTGTCGCGGCTCGCGTATGATCCCGACCGTCAGCGCCAACGGCTCGCCGGCCTACGGGCAGTACAAGCCGAGCCCGGAGGGCGGCCACGAGCCGTGGGCCCTCCAGGTGCTCGAGCTATCGGACGGACGGATCGGCGAGTTCACCTTCTTCCTCGATACTGCCAGGCTGTTCCCGCTCTTCGGCCTGCCGCCTCGACTCGATCCGTAGCACCTGACCCAGACCCACGAAGTCGATCAGCTCCAGCAGGCTGGGGTCGGCATTCCTCAATTCGAGCTCGCAGCCGCACCTGAGCGCTGCAAGCTGGAGGTGGGCGATCCGATCGATCGCGGTCACCGTAGGCGCCTTGAGGGGCCCGCAGTCGAGGCAGACGCTCCTCATCAATGATTAAGACGGAATCGGGCCCCGAAAGTAATCGGTTGTAGCAAAGGACACCGATGAGTTTCACCCTGAGCGACGTCTAAACCAGCATGAAAAACAACCGCTGGCTCTCGCTGATGATCCTTTGCACCGGCTTTCTCCTGATCGTCGTCGACATGACGATCGTCAACGTCGCGCTTCCTTCCATTCAGCGCGACCTGAGTTTCTCGCAATCCGGGCTCGCATGGGTGATCAACGCCTACCTGATCGCTTTCGGCGGGTTCTTGCTGCTCGCCGGTCGCCTCGGCGACCTCTTCGGCCGCAAGCGCGTCTACCTCATCGGCCTCGCCATCTTCATCGGTGCCTCGGTGTTGTGCGGGCTGTCCTTCAGCCAGCCGATGTTGATCGCCGCCCGCTTCGTACAAGGCATCGGCGGCGCCGTCAGCTCGGCGGTGATCCTGGCCATGATCGTGTCGCTCTTCCCCAAGCCGGATGAGCTGGCGAAGGCGTTCGGCATTTTCAGCTTCATCGCGTCGGCCGGAGCCGCGATCGGACTCCTGGCAGGCGGGCTCATCACCCAGGCTGTCAGCTGGCACTGGATCTTCTTCGTCAACGTTCCGATCGGAGTCGTGACGGCCGCGCTCTCGTTTCGCCTGCTGGCGTCCGACCGCGGAATCGGAATCGAAAAGGGAGTGGACGTCGTCGGCGCGGTGCTCGTTACGGTCGCGCTGATGCTTGGCGTGTACACGATCGTCCAGTCATCCGACTTCGGACTTGGCTCTGTCCGCACACTCGGCTTTGGCGCCGTGGCGGTAGGCTTGCTCGCCGCGTTCGTGGTGCGCCAGGCGCTGGCGAAGACCCCGATCCTTCCTCTTCGCATCTTCGGCTCGCGCAAGCTCTCGGCCGCCAACGGCGTGCAGGCGCTCATGTCGTCCGCCTTCCTCGGCTTCTTCTTCGTCGCGTCGCTGGACCTTCAGCGGGTGATGGGCTACGGGCCAATGGCGATCGGGCTGGCCTTCTTGCCCGTCGCGGTCGTGATGGGAGTTTTCTCCGTCCGCTTCTCGGCGCTGCTGATCAACCGATTTGGTCCGCTCACGGTGCTCGTGTCCGGCCAGATGGTGATCGTGGTGGCGCTGACGATGCTTGGGTTTGGGCCCGCCAACGCCAACTACGCCATTCACTTCCTGGTTCCGCTCGCGCTCCTCGGGCTGGGTGGTGGCCTGTCCTTCCCGTCGCTGACGATCATCGCGATGGCGGACGCGCAGCCCAGCGACGCCGGATTGGCGTCTGGCCTCCTGAACACGACCGGCCAGGTGGGCGGCGCTTTGGGTCTCGCTGTCCTCGCCACGCTGGCGGGCGCCCGGACCCTCAGTCTCGCCCACGAAGGGGCCACCGTCACGGCCGCGCTGGCCGGCGGTTATCATCTGGCGTGGCTGGTCGGAGCCGGCACGGTCGTGATCACGCTCGTGCTGACGATCTCACTGCTGCGCACGCGCACGCGCATCGAGATGGAAGTCGCACAGGACAACAATGAGGATGACGAATGCGAGGCGGTCGCCTAGACATGGGAAGGATCGTCGTAACTGAGTTCGTCTCGCTCGATGGCGTCATGGAAGACCCAGGCGGCGATGGGAACTTCAAGCACAAAGGCTGGACTTTCAAGTTCAATCGAGGAGAGGCCGGCGACAAATTCAAGCTCGACGAGACGCGCGACTCTGAAGCGCTGCTGCTGGGGCGGGTGACCTACGAAGGCTTCGCCGCCGCCTGGCCCTCGAGGGACGGCGAATTCGCGGACAAGCTCAACAGCATGCCCAAGTACGTCGTGTCGTCGACCCTGGACAAGGCCCGCTGGAACAACTCGACGGTGCTCAAGGGTGACGTGTTGCACGAAGTCTCGAAACTGAAGCAGAGGGTGGGCGGAAACGTCGTTGTCCATGGCAGCGCCCAGCTCGTCCAGACATTGCTCGCCAATGACCTCGTCGACGAACTGCGCCTGATGGTCTTCCCGGTGGTGCTCGGCAGCGGCAAGCGGCTCTTTGGCGCCACCAGCGACCAAAAGCGCATGCAGCTCGTGGAATCGAAGACGGTCGGTGACGGCATCGCCATCCTCATCTACAAACCGTCGCCTGAAGCCCAGCAGGCTTAGATCCGGTGACAATCGGGTAGACTGATGTCCTCGGCCGGCCCTCTGCCGGCCCGCTCGCTCGGGTCCTCTCTCCCGTCCACCGTGACGGTGTCCTGATCGTCGCGCCAAATACGACCGTAGAGGGGATCAGGAGAATACGTTGCAGTCATTCGCAGACGCGGGCGTGCGCCCGCATACTTTGGCGGCTCTGGCCGCCCTCGGCATCAGTGAACCGGTGCCGGTTCAAGCGCAAGCGATCCCGCTCATCATGCAGGGGCGGGACGTCGTCATCGAGGCCCCGACCGGCTCGGGCAAAACCTTCGCTTACCTCATCCCAATGGTTGAGCGCCTGCCTCGTCGCGGCGCCGGACCAAGAGCCCTCATCGTCACCCCGACGCGCGAGCTCGCGCTGCAGGTGGAAAAGGTGCTTCGGTCGCTCGCAACCGACCTCCGCTCCGCCGTGCTCTACGGTGGGGTTGGATACGCCACCCAGCGGCTGGCGCTGAAGAGCGGCGTCGACGTCGTGGTCGGCACCCCCGGCCGGATCATGGACCTCGTAGCGCAGGGCAAGGTCTCGCTGTCGCGTGTCGAGTACCTCGTGCTCGACGAGGCGGACGAGATGCTGGACGCGGGTTTCGCGCCCGCGGTCGAGAAGATGCTCGGCCTCACCTACGAGCCACAAACGGTGCTCGCCTCGGCGACGATGCCGACGTGGGTCACCCGCATGATCGAGAAGCACACGCACGATCACGCCGAGGTCCGGGTCGACTCCGAAAAAGAGGCAGACCTGGAGCACGGCCTCCTGCGAGTAGCCCGTGAGTACAAGCTGCAGACCCTCAGCCGGGTGCTGCACCGCCATGGCGGTTCGGCGATCGTATTCGGGCGCACCAAGCACGGCGTGTCGAAGCTCAACGGCCACCTGCGCCAGCTCGGCCACAACTCTGTCGAGCTCCAGGGCAACCTTTCACAGGCCATCCGCGACCGCGCCATGGCCTCGTTCCGCGACGGTCGAAGCCAGGTCCTGGTCGCGACCAACGTGGCCGCGCGTGGCATCGACGTCGCCGACGTCGGTCTCGTCGTCAACTTCGAGCTGCCCGACTCGGCGCAGTGGCTGACCCACAGGGTTGGTCGCACCGCGCGCATGGGAGTCGCCGGACGGGCGCTCACTTTCGTCACCCCAGAGGATGAGTTCGCCTGGGTCAAGCTCAGCCGCCAGGGCGCTCCCAACATTCGCGAGCTGAACGCCAAGCTCTTCCTCGATGAGGGAAGCTGGCAGTACCAGGAGCACCGGCCCGCGGCTTCGCCTCGGGCGGTCGCGCCTCCGCCCAGGAATGTGCGGCGCAACCGCGGCCCACGCTGGCCCGCGAGCAACCGATCGGGCAGGAGCAGCACGAGACCGGTTCGCTAGGGCCCATACTGCTTGCAGACCCGACGCGACAGGCTGGCGTTTCCTCCCGTGAACCTGCCGATCCCTTGGCCGCTAAGGAGAGACGAGGTTCATCCATGGACACAGCGAACCCAACCGCCCTGCTCGTCGATGACGAGCTGACCTCACGCGCTGCCCAGTCGGCCCGTCTCGAAGGCGAGGGCTACACGGTGTTCGTGGCCCAAAACCAGGCCGATGCGCTCAGCCGAGCCAAGCAGGTTGCGCCCAAGGTCATATTTGCCCACCTCGGGCGGTCCGGCCTCGGCAACCTGGCCTTGATTCAGGCCCTGCGCTCGGACGACACCTGCAGGCACATCCCGGTGGTAGTCGTCAG
>WNFD01000843.1_pt1 | contig 30789 bp, 26 predicted proteins | sample 5400491 | NCBI WGS metagenome assembly WNFD01 (sample SAMN13153343, study PRJNA577476) | soil metagenome | isolation source: 120 cm saprolite under Douglas fir tree site 2 hole 2 replicate 2 | place: USA:California | collected 2015-04-18
AACCCGGCGACGAGGTCATCGTCTTTCAGCCGGTTTATGATTCCTATCTGCCGATCATCCGCCAGGCCGGCGGCATTCCGCGCCTTTTGCGGCTCGAGCCGCCGCATTGGCGGCTTTCCGAGGAGATGCTGCGCGGCGCGTTCAACCGCAAGACCAAGGCGGTCTTGTTCAACAATCCGCTCAATCCGGCCGCCGTGGTCTATCCGCGCGAGGATCTGGAGCTCTTGGCCCGGTTCTGCCAGGAGTTCGACACCATCGCGATTTGTGACGAGGTCTGGGAGCATGTCGTGTTCGACGGCCGGGAGCATATTCCGCTGATCGCCATTCCGGGCATGCGCCAGCGCACCATCAAGGTCGGCTCCGCCGGCAAGATCTTCTCGCTGACGGGCTGGAAGATCGGTTTCGTCTGCGCCGCGCCGCCCTTGTTGCGGGTGACCGCCAAGGTGCACCAGTTTCTCACCTTCACCACCGCGCCCAATCTTCAGGCCGCCGTCGCCTACGGGCTTGCGAAGCCGGACGACTATTTCTTCGACATGCGCCAGCAGCTTGCCAAGAGCCGCGACCGCCTGACCAGGGGCCTGGAGAGCATCGGTTTCCCGGTGCTGCCCGCGCAGGGCACGTATTTTCTGACGGTCGACCTGTCGCCGCTTGGCCTCAACGAGACCGACGAGGCGTTTTGCCGGCGCATCGTGACCGACTACAAGGTCGCCGCGATCCCGGTGTCGGCGTTCTACGAGCAGGACGCCGTGACCTCGGTGGTGCGGTTCTGTTTTGCGAAAAAGGATGCGACGCTCGACACCGCACTGGAGCGTCTCGCCGACGCGGTGCATCGCAGGTAAAGCGCAAGAGGACACCATGACACGCCGCCTGAGCCGTCCTCTCATCGGCCCTTGCATCGGTCCTTGCATCGGTCCTTGGATGTCGCATCTTGCAATCGTGGCGGCCGCCTGGCTTGCGCTGTTGTCGCTGCCCGCGCGGGCCGAGCAGCGCGTCGTCAATTTCTACAATTGGTCGAACTACATGGCGCCGGACGTGCTGGAGAATTTCACCAGGGAGACCGGCATCAAGGTCGTCTACGACACGTTCGACGCCAACGAGACCCTGGAAACGCGGCTCTTGGCGGGAAAATCCGGCTACGACGTCGTGGTTCCCACCGCCTATTTCCTGCAGCGCCAGATCACCGCGCATGTGTTCCAGAAGCTCGACAAGGCGAAACTGCCGAACCTCGCCAACGCCTGGCCGGTGGTCGTGCAGCGGCTTGCCACCTACGATCCCGGCAATCTCTACGCCGCCAACTACATGTGGGGCACGACCGGCATCGGCTACAACGTCAAGGCGGTGCAGAAGATTCTCGGCCCCGATGCCAGGATCGACAGCTGGGATATCGTTTTCAAGCCCGAAAATCTCGCCAAGTTCAAAGACTGCGGCGTCCACATGCTGGACTCCGCCGACGACATCTTCCCGGCGGCGTTGAGCTATCTCGGGCTCGATCCCAATTCGACCAAGCAGGCGGACCTGGAGAAGGCCGCTGAGCTCGTCGGCAAGATCACGCCCTATGTCCGCAAGTTTCATTCATCGGAATATCTGAGCGCGCTGGCGACCGGCGAAATCTGCCTTGTGGTGGGCTGGTCGGGCGACATCATGCAGGCGCGCAGCCGCGCCGCTGAGGTGAAAAGCGATGTCGAGATCGGCTACATCATCCCCAAGGAAGGCGCGCAGATGTTCTTCGACAATCTGGCGATCCCGGCGGATGCCAAGAATGTCGCGGAGGCCTACGAGCTGATCAATTATCTCTACCGTCCCGACGTCGCCGCCAAGAACTCGGATTTTCTGTCCTACGCCAACGGCAACCTGGCGAGCCAGAGATTGATCGATCCCAAGATTCTGGGCGACAAGAACATCTATCCGGATGACGTGACGCTTGCGAAATTGTTCGTCATCACCGCGCGCGATCCTGCAACCCAACGCATCATCAACCGGCTCTGGACCAAGGTGAAGACGGGGAGGTGACGCGGTCATTCCGCGCGCGATACGCTGAGCTCATAAGGGCGTTCGACAGGCAATAGCGCTTGAGCTTGATCCAATTTATCGTCCTTCACCAAACGGTGTATCGCGTTCGCAAGGTCCGTAATGTCGGTGATCCTCTTTATCCATTGATTGACGAATAGAGGGACGGCCCCTCCGGCTGAGGCCGATCTGAATGGCGCGATAGCTCAGCGGCTGGAGATGCAGATCCCGCTCCGGGTCCCACTGAATCCGCACCGGCGAAGCGTTTTTTAGATTGGCCCAATCTTGGTGGCTCATCGATGGTTCGGGATGGCTCGGGCAGCTATGCGCCAAGGCCCATTCAAAACCCTCTCGGCTCATATCGATCGCCAAAATCCGGCGCTGGCCTTCATCTTTAAATCCCCAACCAGAACGGTACATCATCCAGAGAAATGACGGCTTGATCCACGTCATTCGATCCATCTTGAAGGGTGGAGAAACGAAAGTGCCGTTGGCTAGAGCAGTGTTGGCGATCTGGTCATTATACGCTTGATAGACGCGGATCGTATGCTCGTCGTAGACGGCGCGAATCTGGTGCTGGGGGATATCGCTCATGGCGGGACCGACTTTTTTCGAACGGGTAGAGTCGATAGTCGCTTTGATACGATCTCTGTCGGGTGTCTTTAGGGAAGGAGTGTGAAGATATTGAATTCGGTGACAGCCCTACCGCCAGCGGCGGTGCAGCCACAGCCATTGCTCCGGATATTCCCGGATCCAGCCTTCGACCACCGAGGTGATCGCCTGCGTGGTGCCCTGAACGTCGATCTTGCCGTGCTCGTCGCGCACAGGCTTGACTTCCTCGGTCAGTTCGGCCCGGAAGCGGTGGCCGGGCAGGCGGATGATGCGCACGCCATGGACTGGGCATTCGACCTGACGGAGGAGGCGCGCCAGCATCGGGTTGGCCCTGGTCTTGCGGCCGAAGAAGGTGACCTCGACGCCGCCGGTCAGATACTGGTCGACCAGCATCGCGACGTGCTGGCCTTTCTGCAGGGCCTCGGCGAGCCGCAACGGCGCATCGCGTCCGGCCGGGATCAGCGTCCCCATCTTCACCTGCCGCATCTCCTGGATGATGCGGTCGGCGGAGGCGATGTTGGGCCGGCGATACAGGATCGCACAGTCGAGCCCGTGGGCGACGGCGGCGAGCGCCGGCATCTCCCAATTGGCGAGATGGCTTGCGAAGATCAGCGCCGGCTTGCCGTCCAATCTGAGCTGATGAAACAGCTCATGCGTGCGCCGGGACAATTCGGTGCGGCCCGCGTCCGGGTGCGCTTCGTCGTGGTCCCAGATGTGATCCATATGGGCGAATTCGGCGCCGACCCGGCCGAGATTGTCCCAGACGCCGGCGAGAATGGCCTCGATTTCTTCCGGCGTCTTTTCCGGGAATGCGGCAGTCAGGTTGGCGCGGCCGATCCGCTGCTCGCGGAGTTTGGGCCCAATCAGCCCGGCGATCCGGGCGAACAGGTTCACGGTCTTGTCCGGATCGAAGTAGCGGGTGGTGCGCAACAGGCCGATGGTCAGCGCGCCGACGGCGGCCTCGCCGAGCGGCTTGGTCGCGTGCCGAAGCCGCGCCTTGGTACGAGCCAGCAAGGGATGCATATCTGCGGCTACAGCGCGATGAGTTTTGGATGAATGGTCATCGCGCTCGAGCTTCTCGTTTGCGCATGATCTCCGCGCAAACGCGTTCCGCGTTTGTCGCGAGGGAAAACCGGTGCCCACCCATCGGGTCGTAGCCCGAGGGCATGCTTTTCCGGATCATGCGCTATGCCGATCACATCGGTTCGCGGGTCAGGATCAGCGAGGCATTCTGGCCGCCGAAGCCGAACGAATTCGACATCACGGCGGTGACGCGCGCGTCACGCGCCTTGTTGCCGACGACGTCGAACTGGATCGCGGGATCCGGGATGTCGTAGTTGATCGTCGGCGGGATGCGCTGATGCTCGAGCGTCAGCAGCGAAAACACCGCTTCGACCGCGCCCGCGGCCGAGATGGTGTGACCGACCATCGATTTGTTCGACGACACCGGAATCTCCTTGGCGCGTTCGCCGAACACGGCCGAGATCGCCAGATATTCCATCTTGTCGTTTTCCGGCGTGGCCGTGCCGTGCGCGTTGATGTGGTCGATCTCCTCGACCGTCATGCCGGCGTCCGCCAAGGCCTTGCGCACGCAGCCGATGATCGGCTTGCCGTCGGGGCTCGAGCGGGTGCGATGAAATGAATCGGTCAGCTCGCCGCAGCCGGCCAACACGCCAAGGATCGGCGCGCCGCGCGCAACGGCGGCCTCGTAACTTTCCAGCACCAGCGCGCCCGCGCCTTCCGCCATGACGAAACCGTCGCGGTTCTTGGAGAACGGTTTCGAGGCCGCCTGGGGCGGCTCGTTCTGGGTGGACAAGGCCGACAGCAGCGAGAAACGCACCAGCCCTTCCGGATTGACCGAGCCTTCGGTGCCGACGCACAGCGCGGCGTCGGTCTCGCCGCGGCGGATGGTCTCGACGCCGAGCTGGATCGAGGTCGCGCCCGATGCGCAGGCCGTGGACAGCGAGATCGGCGATCCCTTGGTGCCGAACTTCTCGGCGAGGAAATCGGCGACCGAGCCGAACTGGAAACGATGGTGATAGGACGTGAACTTTCCGCCGCCCGAGATGCGCAGGAGGTCGTCATAGGTCATGTCGGTGGTGCCGACCTCGCGACCGAGTTCCTCGCGCTGCGGCCACTCGACTTCAACGGGCGCGACCGCGAGAAACAGCGGCCCCGGAAAATCGCCCTTGGCCCCGATCCCGGCCTGGGCGACCGCCTCCTCGGCCGCAAGGCTGGCGAGGCGTTCGGAAAGGCCTGTCGATGTGAAGGGATCGATATCGAGAAAATCGACCGTTCCGGCCATTGTGGTGCGCAAGCCTTCGGTCGGGAAACGGGTCAGCGTGCGGATGCCGGATTCGCCGGCCGTGAGCTTCGCCCAATTGTCGGTCTTGCCGGCGCCGAGCGAGGTGACGACGCCCATGCCGGTGACGACGACGATCGGCCGTCCGAATTTATCGCGCGCAGCAGTCATGTTGTCCCCGCCCGTTTGTCCCTGTCCGTCCAGAGCCTTGGCTATGTCCTTGGCTACTTGATGGCCTCGACCAGGGCCATGCCTTCGCCCCGCCAGTGCCCGGTCCCGACCACCACAATCTGGGTCGGCGGGACAGACATTTCAATCTCCACGCCCGAGGAATCGCCGGGCGGAAACAGGGCGCCGCGCGACACCGACAGCGCGGCCAGTCCTAGTCCCAGCGCGAACTGGGTCTCCATGGTGTGGCCGAACCGCGTGCCGGTCGCGCGGACCACGAAATCCGGATGGTTGGCGAGAAAGGCGCGTTCTTCCGATGTCGCAGGCTCCGCGCCGGTCGCGCCGGTGATGATGGCGCCGCCCTCGGGCTTGCCGATCTTCGACCACAGCTTCTCAAGCGTCGCGGTGACGTCGCCCGGCTGCTTGCGCTGGCTGTGATCGGCCACCGCGCTGGTCAGGCGCGCGAAAGGTTTTGCCCCGCGCGCGGTGGCATGCGCCTTGGACTCGATGACGAGAAAAGCTCCGGCCGAGCCGAGCGCGAAGCCGGAATGCTCCGTCCGCTGCCAGACCGGCGCGTATTTTTTCTTCAGGTTGAAATCGCCGAACTCGTAAAGGACCAGCAGATCCTTGCGCTCGCCATTATGCGAGCCGCCGATCAGCGCGATGTCGCTTTGGCCGGCGGCGATGCGCGCGAGCGCGATGTGGGTCGCATCGACGCCGGCGACTTCCTCGCCCATGAAGGTCCGCGACGTCCCGCAGACCCCGTGCACGATCGCGATATTGCCGGCCAACAGATTGGAGAGCTGTGCCAGGAACAGCGTCGGGCGCAAGTCGCTCATCAGCCGTTCGTTGAGGAAGCCCGGGGCGGAATTGCCCATCGCCTGCGCGTTGAGAATGCTGGTATCGACTGCGAGATCGCGCTCGCCGCCGCCGGCGGCGATGACCATGTCCATCCGGCCGAGAATGTCCTTGTCGCCCTTGACGCCTGCGGAATCCAGCGCCAGCCCGGCGGCATAGGTGCCGATCCGCTGCCAGGCTTCCATCTGGCGCTGATCGCCCTTCTTCGGGATCTGCTGATCGAAATTGAGCGGCGCCCAGGGATGAACGATGTAAGGCGCGAACGCCTTCTCATCGACGTTGACGCGCTCCTGATTGAGAGCTTCCCAGTTCGCATCCAGCCCCTCGCCGAGCGAGGTGGCAAGACCGATGCCTGTGATCCAGACTTCCGCCGGACCCGAAACGGACGCTTCGGTCATGGCAGCAGAGCCTGCTTTGGAAATCCGATGCGCTCGGCCATCGCGTCCATATGCCGGCGGAGATCAGGGTTGGGGAAGGGGACGTGGGTCAGCATGATGGTCGAGTTGCACCTCAGTTTGTCGGCGACCTTGATCTTGGCGTCGGTGATCGCATAGCCCGAGCCTTCGTGAACGAGGTTGGCTTCGACGGTCAGCACTTCACCCGGAGTGACAAAGCCGCGCATCTTGGCTTCCTTGACCGCGGCCAGAAACGGCATCCGTTCGAAGTTCATCAGCGCGAGCAACAGCCAACCGGCGGTTTGCGCCATCGCTTCGATCAGCAAGACGCCGGGCATGATCGGATAGCCCGGGAAATGCCCCTCGAAAATGGTGCTCTCCTTCGGAACCTGCGCTTCGACCGAAATGGTTTTTTCGTCCATATTCAGGTCGAGAATGCGGTCGATCAGCTGGAAATACTCGATTCTCATGACGCGCTACGTAGCGCCCGCGCCTTTGGCGGCGACCAGTTCATCGATACGGGCGCAGAGATTTTTCAGGACAAAATACTGTTCGGTCGTGGCCTTGCCGTCGTTGACTTCCTGCGTCCATTTCTCCAGCGGCAGCTTGATGCCGAACGCCTTGTCGATGGCGAACGCGATGTCCAGAAAATCGAGACTGTCGATCCCCAGATCATCGATGGCATGGCTATCCGGCGTGATCGTGTCGCGCGGGATGTCGCAGGTTTCAGCGATGATCGTAGCGACCTGATCGAATGTGGAGGACATCACTAAGCCTTTGATATATTGGAGATAAGTTCCGGGAACGGCGCGGCAGGCGGGCGTTGCGCAGGGACCACCCGTTTCCTGCCACCCAGGAGTCGAATGCCCGTATAACGGAGCGCCGCACTTAGTTCAATGGAGCCGGGGAGGGCGAACCGCAGCAGATTCGGGGTAAGCCGTTCGGCCCGCTTTGGGCCGGGTTCAAGGGGTGGAAATGCGCACGCAGTCGCGCCGGCCCATCAGGACGCAATCCTGGGTCTTGCGCAAGTCGGCAATGCTCATGACAAGCCAGATGCCGATCGCCATCAGCGCGATCGTGAACGCAAAGCCCGCGATATTGCCCAGCATGCGGTGGCGGAAATCGTCCGGCGCCTCCCGCGGCCGTTCATAGCGCGACAGATCAAGCGGTTTGGGGGACGTATCCTGGCGTTGGGGCTGCGCGGCCTTGTTTCCCCGCCAATTCGGCGGTCGAACCGAATTGCGCGGTCGAAACTGGAGTACGCGATGCTCTTCCTCCGCTGCGATGGGCCGCTGGTTTTTCACTTTCCGGCTCCGGGATTCCTTATGCTTTCGAAGCTAGCACGTGGGCTGCGTCTTCTCACACAGAAAAAATGCCGTCATGGCAGGGAAGCGGCCATCTCATGTCGGCTTAGCCACGACGCCGGCATCGCACGCGAGCTTATTGTTTGAGCACGAACGCGGCGCAAATACGTTCCGTGTTGGCCCGAGGGAGCGCTCGGTGCCTGGCTCCGCGATGTGCCTGGCCCCCGCGATCCAAATGCGGGGCAAGCCTTTTCCGGATCAATGCCACTCATCCCTCGAACGTGTCGTGGAACCTGCCGTAGTCGATCCTGACACGTCCGTCCTGCGCGGTGCTCACGACATCCACATAGCGATGCCCGAAGCGAATTTCGGGATGCTGGTAGGATTTTCGCGCGTGGACGGTTTGCGCTGCAACAACATCATACCCGGAAACCACCACGGCGAGCGAAATGTCGGCGGCTTCGAAATCCTCCGCGGTCAGTCCATAGAGCGGGCTCTTCTCGTCCAGCACGTGGAACAGCGTCCAGCTCAGGGCGAGCGCGGGGCTCTCGTTCCGCAAGAGCTGCAATTCGTCGAACCTGCGGATCCGGTGACCTTCGGCAGTCACGATATTCTTGAACATCCACAGCCGGGCATTGGCGTTGCCGATGATGTTATGCCGTTCGTTGGCGAAGCGAACCATCAGCGTCGGCACGCCCTCGTGATGCGAGATGACTGGATTGTTGGCGAACAGCAGCCGGGCGTTAGGGCGCGAGAACCGGGCGAACACCAGGCCCGTCATGACCGACATCGAAAAGATGCCGGTAAAGAGCTCCACCGTTGCGATGAAATGGCCGTAATGGGTCTGCGGATGCATGTCGCCATAGCCGGCGGTCGAGAGCGTCTCGATGCTGAAATAGAGGTAGTCGATATAGGCGCCGCCCGGCACATTGGAGATCGGCTGATCGCCGATCCAGTAGAACAGCGCGAAGACTGCGTTGAAGACTAAAAACACCAGCGCGGCGCCGGTGATGAAGGCCGGCCAGGACGCGGTCATGCAGCGATGGCTGATATCGGCCCAGAAGCTGAGACGAGCCCCCTCGGCCACGATTTCGCGCCCGCCAAGCCGGACCACCTGCGCCTTTGATGACCCTGAGCCCCAGCTACCTATCATGTTTCCCGATCTCTCCGGGCGCAGCGGCATTTGATCGCCTGCGCCGCCATGTCATAGTCCCAGGATTTCAAGGACTTATTTGGCAGGCAACGACAGGAGTTTCAAGTTATGGCCAACACGCGCGAGCCGACGCTGCATCCGATCTCCATCCTTTCGCTGCGTCCGACGCAGATGACCGTGGGAATGCGCGAGGTCAAGGAAAAGCGCCACCGCTGGCGGGAGCACAAGTCGAAGAAGAAACAGGCGGAACTGCTCGGCAAGCACATGATCCCCGTGGTGCACGGTCCGGACGAGCACTATTACGTCGTCGACCATCACCATCTGGCGCGCGCGCTGCACGACGAGGGCGTCAAGGATATTCTGGTGAGCGTGATCGGCGACCTCACCATGGTCGGGCGCGAGGCGTTCTGGGGCGTGATGGACAACAAGCGATGGGTCTATCCCTATGACGCCAAGGGCGAGCGCAGGCACTTCAAGGATCTGCCGAAATCGGTCAGCGATCTGAAGGACGATCCGTTCCGCAGCCTCGCCGGCGAATTGCGCCGGGCCGGCGGCTTCGCCAAGGACACGACGCCGTTCAGCGAATTCTTGTGGGCGGATTTCCTGCGCCGCCACATGGCGCGCAAGATCGTGGACGAGCATTTCTCCAAGGCGATGGAAAAAGCGCTGGAACTGGCCAAGAGCAACGACGCGATCTATCTGCCAGGCTGGTGCGGACCGGCGTCGGATGATTAGCGACGAGCGACGATTGAAGGATCGGCTATGAAAGCGAGCCCCGTCGCTGAATATCATGGGTCAAGGTGCGTTCCTGCACGCCCTGGGCGGGGTGAACTTAACCGATATTGCTGACTGGCCGATGCTCGCAGGAAGCTCGACCTCGCAATCGTATTCCTCGGGGGTATTCCTCGGGGGTTGAGCGAATGGTCGAGTCGATATTCTCTCTCGACCTCTCCGACGCTCTTAGCGAAGAAGACTTGATCAAGGCGGGTCCAGGCCCTGTCAATCTCCAAGTAGATCTCCCAAGTCGACCCGAGACGCCATGCTCATGGGAGCGGCGATTTGAAGGGGCAACCGACGCGATTGCAGGCGATTAGCGGAGCGCGAAACCTGGTAGTTCTACCACTGCCGGTTAAGCCGGCTTTAGCCTCGGCCGAATAATTTTAGCCAAACCAAGCAATGGAAACAGACATGCGAGTCGGCCGGCTTTTTGCAGTATCAATGCTCTCTGTGACGGCTTTGGCGGCCGTCCTTGGCGCCGGGATCGTTGTCCCGCAATATCGTACCGTTGCAAGCAAATCCCAAGCGATCAAGGCGGTCGATGCCTACGGCGCTGTCCTGGCGGTGGGTCAGCAGGTCGCCGGCCATCGCGCGCCGTATCTAAGTCCGCTGTTCCAGGATGGAGCCGCGACACCTGCTCAGCTCGAGGCGATTGCAAAGGCAGTGCATCTGGCGGATGCCGCTTTCGCGAACGCCCGGACGGTGGTCGGCGCTCTCAGCGATAGCGCTGCGATCGTCGAAGGCCTCAACCAGGCGGCGGCCAAGCTTGGCGATATCCGCGCCGCGACGGATCGGGCGCTTGGTGTACCCCTGAGTGCCCGTGATGCGACGGTGGTCAAGGGCTTCCTGCCCGGCGTGGCCCAGGTGATTGCGATCGTCGAACCACTTTTGAACCGCCTCGAAAATCAGGTCACCGCCGCCGACGCGTCACTGACGGCGCTGTTGAATGTCGCCCGTACAGCCCAGGATCTGCGGATCTCCGCGGGCGGTCGCGCCGCTTCGATGTCTGCTGCGGTCGGTAAGCGTCGTCCGATGACAGCGGCTGAAATATCCTCGATCGACCGGGGTCAGGGCCGCGTTGACCTCGATCGCGAGCGGATCGAAGCCGGCGTGGATCAGATCGGTAGTCCGGCACGGCTTATGAAACCATTGAAAGATGCGGTCGACGCTTATTTTGGCGTGGTCGCGCCGTGGCTCGAAAAAGAGGTGCTAGCCGCGCGCAGCGACGGCAAATACGGGATCAACTCCGAGGATGAACTGGCCGCCAAGGTGGTGCCGGCGGTGCAAAGCTTCTTCGTCGTGCGCGATGCTGCATTGGCCGAGGCGGCCGAACGCGCAGGCGCCGCACGCGACAGCGCCCTGATGATGCTTGCGCTGGCGGGCCTTGCCGTTGTGGCGCTGATTGGCGTGCTTGCCGGCGTAACCGTGATGTTGCGCGGCCGCGTGATCATGCCGCTCGCGACCCTTACAGATGCGGTCGGCGACCTCGCCGCTGGCCGGCATGACGTAACCATCCCGACGATCGACCGCGCGGATGAAATCGGAGCCATGGCGGGTTCGCTGCAGGTCTTCAAGGAGGCACTGACCGCCAAGAAGGCCGCTGACGAGGCGGCGGCGGTCGAGGCTGATGCAAAAATCCAGCGGGGCCAGCGCGTCGACAAGATCACCCGCGACTTCGAAGCGATGATTGGCGAAATCGTCGACATCGTGTCGTCTGCCTCGACCGAACTCGAAGCCTCCGCCGGCACGTTGACGGCGACCGCGGAGCGATCGCAGGAGCTGACCACCATGGTTGCGGCGGCTTCTGAAGAAGCCTCCACCAACGTGCAATCGGTGGCATCGGCGACTGAACAGATGGCGTCATCCGTCAACGAGATCAGCCGCCAGGTTCAGGGTTCGGCGCGGATCGCGAGCGAGGCGGTGCAGCAGGCGCAGAAGACCAATGATCGCGTCGGCGAATTGGCGCGGGCGGCAGCCCGGATCGGCGACGTGGTGGACCTGATCAACACCATCGCCGGTCAAACCAATCTGCTGGCCTTGAATGCCACGATCGAAGCCGCGCGGGCGGGCGAGGCTGGGCGAGGCTTCGCGGTGGTGGCCTCCGAGGTCAAGGCGCTGGCCGAACAGACAGCGAAAGCGACCGGCGAGATCAGCCAGCAAATTAATGGCATTCAGGCGGCCACGCAGGAATCGGTCGGCGCGATCAAGGAGATCGGCGATACCATCGCACGGATGTCCGAGATTGCGTCCGCCATTGCATCCGCCATCGAGGAACAGGGTGCGGCGACCCGGGAGATTTCCGGCAACGTGCAGCAGGCCGCCCACGGCACGCAGCAGGTTTCGGCCAACATCGCCGACGTGCAGCATGGCGCCGGTCAGACCGGATCGGCATCCGCTCAAGTGCTTACAGCGGCAAAGTCGCTGTCGAGCGAAAGCAGCCGGCTCAAACTCGAGGTCGGCCGGTTCCTTGCTTCTGTCCGGGCGGCCTGAACATGCGGCGCGTGCAGCCGGCTATTTTGGCAGGCGCCCCATCAAATAGAACTCGTCATTGGGGCGCATGCCCGTGACATTGGCGATCCGGTTCGACAGCGCGAAGAAGGCCGATATCGCGGCGATGTCCCAGATGTCCTCATCGGAAAAGCCGTGGCCGGCCACCGCGGCAAAATCGGCCTCCGACACCAGATGCGCCTCGGTCGAGACCTTCATCGCGAAGTCGAGCATCGCGCGCTGCCGCGGCGTGATGTCCGCCTTGCGGTAGTTGACGGCGATCTGGTCGGCGATCATCGGATTCTTCGCCCGGATGCGCAGGATCGCGCCGTGCGCGATCACGCAATATTGGCACTGGTTGGCGGCGCTGGTCGCCACCACGATCATCTCGCGCTCCGCCTTGGAGAGGCCGCCCTCCTTGTCCATCAACGCGTCGTGATAGGCGAAGAAGGCGCGGAATTCGTCCGGCCGGTGGGCCAGCGTCAGAAACACGTTGGGGACGAAGCCGGATTTCTCCTGCACTGCCAGGAGGCGGGTGCGGATGTCGTCCGGCAGCGTGTCGATGGCGGGGACGGGGAAGCGCTTTGCAACGGGCTCATTCATGGCGGGTTCCGGCTGAAGACCGCATCAGGCGGCCAGCCGAAACCATAATCGATGGCTGCGCCGGCGCAAGGCGCGGGCTCGCGGGAGGACGAGAGCTTCACTTCCCCGCCAGTTGCCTTTCGATGCCGGAAATACTTCAGGCCGGGAACAGCCGCGCGGAGGATGCGAGACGCTGCACGGTGATGCGCAATCGAAGGACGAGCACGATGGCCAGGGCAGCCTCGAGGCCAATCGTCAGGGATGGAAAGAAGATGGCGGCGGACTGTCCTGCCGGGAACAGCTTGAGCGCGGTCAGGATCGTGTCCGATGCCACGGTGATGACGACGGCCACCGCCGCCGCCGAGCACATCGTCAGCGACTGCCGCAGCCGTTTTCGCAAGACAAGGCTGGTTTCGCGCGACGCGCGAACAAGGCCGATATGGGTCCAGCCATAGACGGCGATCAGCAGTGCGCACCAGAAGGCGTAACGATCGACCGACAAAATAATAGCGCGGAGATTATCGAGAACCGGATCGTCGCCGTCGATCGGTGAGGCCGCGCCGTACCATGCGAGGCGGCTTTTCATGGCGATCAATACGCCAACGGCAATCAGGGTGACCGACGCCCCGGCGTGTCTCACCTGTTTCAGGAGGGAGGCGATGGCGCATTGCGCGGCGATGTCGCGAGCCGCGCCAAAGCGAGCGATCGCGCGGCGCTCCGACTCGATTGTCGCTCCCATCGGATCGCATGCGATCGCCTCCCGGATGTGATCCTCGGCTTCCGCCCGCATCCGCCGCGCCAAGGCCGGATCAAACGACAATTCTTGCGTCAACGTGTCCAGATAGGCATTCGTCAAGTCGAACATGGCCGGGCCTCGCCGGTGAACGTGCCGATCGCGTCGGAAAATTTTCGCCACAGCGCACGGCGGTTGGCGAGGTCGGCGGTGCCGCGACCGGTTACGGAATAGACCCGCCGTCGTCGCCCGGCGGGCGACATCTCCCAGCGGCTCTTCAGCAGCTTCATTTGTTCGAGACGGTGCAGAACCGGGTACACCGTACCCTCGGGCAGGTCGAAGGCGCCGCCGCTGCGCGACCGGATCCGCTCGATGACGGCGTAGCCGTGCGCCGGACCCGCCTCGATCGCGGCGAGCACGATCATGTCGAGATGACCTTTGAGAACTTCGCCTTCCATACCAAGCATCATTAAGCCTAGGTATGCTAAGGGTCAATGGCAAAGCGCGGCGCTGCCACGGGCCGCGACGTTTCCCGCGGTGTCTGGTCCGGCTGGCCGGCTAGTTTAGCGCAGCGGCTTCTTCAGAACCGAGAAGCGGTCGGGATCGAAGCCCTGCGACGGCTGCAGCATCGGCGATTCCACGGCAAGCGTTCGTGTCGCCGGCCGCTCATTGAGACCACCCTGGTCGCCCGGAACGTCGCGCTGCGAGGTGGCGCCGCGCCAGCGCTCGAGAACCGCGCTGACGAAATGCGTGTCGTGGCCCGCGGCGACCGAGGGCACGGTGGCGGTGGTTGCCTCGCTGCGCGGCCGTTGATGCGGCGGCACTTCCTTGAAGCGCAGCCGCGTCGGCAGCGCGACGCCTTCGCCGAACGCCAGCACCTCGCGGGTGCCGAGCGAGGGCACGAAGGAGAGCAGATTGGCGGCGGCATCCGACACCGCCGAGCGCAACAGCGCCTGATCGCGGTCGTTGGCAAGGCGCATCGAAAACAGCGTGTTGCACTGGGAAATGATGGTGGCGTCAAGCTCGGCCGGCCGCTGAGTGACGAGCCCGAGATAGACGCCGTATTTGCGGCCTTCCTTGGCGATCCGGGAGATCGCCTTGCGCGTCGGCCCGAAGCCGACATTGCGGTCGGCGGACGCGTAGCGGTGCGCTTCCTCGCAGACGAACAGCAGCGGCGAGACGCCGTCGCTCCACAGCCCGAAATCGAACGCCATGCGGCACAATACCGAGACCACGGAATCGACGACTTCGACCGGGAAGCCCGCGAGCTGCATGATGGTCATCGGCCGGCCGTTGGCCGGCAGGCGGAACAGATGGCTGATGACCTCTGCCATGGTGTCGCCACCGACATTGGCGTTGTCGAACATGAAGGTGTAGCGCGGATCGTTGCGCACGGTCTCGATGCGCGAAATCAACTTGTGATAGATGATGCGCGATGAGCGATTCTCCAGCTTGCCCATGCGCTCGTCGATCAGCGAGATCAGGTCGACCAGCCGATAGGGCACCGGCGTATCGACGGTGTAGACCCCCTTGGGGTCGAGGCGTTTCAGCCCGAGACGGTCGGAGTTCTGGTATTGGGTGTAGACGCCCTTCGCCACCGGGATCACTTCGGCGAGGATGTCGAGCTCCTCGGGCACGCCGGGCCGGCCGGCGAACAGCACGTCGACGATCTCTTCGAAATTGAACAGCCAGAACGGCAGTTTCAGATTGCGCGGATTGAGCACCAGCGAGCGTTCGCCGAAGCAGCGGCCATACTCGTTGTGGACGTCCAGGAGGAATATCCGCAAATTCGGCCGGGCTTTAAGAATCTCGTTCAACAGCAGCGACACGCCGGTCGATTTGCCGACGCCGGTCGAGCCGAGCACCGCGAAATGCTTCGAGAGCATTTCCTCGACGTCGACATAGGCGGTCACCGAGCGATCCTGCTGCAGCGTGCCGATGTCGATCTGGTCCGAGCCGCTCGGGGCATAGACTGTCCGCAGCTCCTGGTTGGTGATCAGTTCGACGGTGTCGCCGATCGTCGGATAATTGGTGACGCCGCGCTGGAATTTCGGGCGGTCGCCGCCGATGATCTCGCCGAGCAGATCGACGCCGGCGGTCGCGACATAGTTGTCGGAGGTCGGCAGATCCTCGCAGGTCGCATCCGTGATCATCGCAACGATGGTCGAGGTGTTGCAGTGGATGCTGACGAACCGGCCGACGGTGGCCCTTATCTCCGAGACCGGCGTCTGGCTGGTTGCCAGCAGTCCGACGCGGGCAAGCGATCCACGCACGGAAATCACACGTCCAAAAGATATCACGGTGGTTGAACCTGGCGTTCGTGATGGGCCGGACCGTCACTATGCCGGCCGTCATTGCACAAAGCGTTAAGCCGAGGAGACGCCCGGTCCGTCAAATCGTCGGCATGTCGGGCGCATGTCCCGCGCCGTCTCGCATGTGCGTCCGCGAGGCCGCGAAAAATCGAGGATTTACATCGGTCCGGTGCCGCCAAAGACGCTTAATCTCTCGTTTACCTTCAGCAAAGGAGGTGGTGCGGCCTTCGAAACCTTCGCCGTCGTGTGGTGGGGAAGCGTGTCCGATGGTTGCGTTGCCCAGATTGATATACCTCCAATCGAAATCCGTGCAGTTTTCAGACCGTGTGTATTGGACCCGGCACGCGCAGCGGTTCCTGGCGTCGCGCCCGAATAAGACCAGCTGCAGTGATACGTGCGGCATCGCGGATATGATGCGGCTTGGCACTACGGTCCCGTCCGCGTCAAAAGCAAGACGTCGCGACTGTTGCGAACGGCGTTGATCGCCCACTGGCGCGTGCCTGCGGGTAGAGCCTGACCGGCGGGAGGAGCCGCCTCAACATTTACGAGAATTTGCCCCACGCGCGTTCGGTCGCCAACCAAATAAGCTTGCTCCCGCCGACAATGACGCAGCCCAAGACGATCCACGCGTAAATTCCAGTGGACGGGAGTCCCACACCCAGGGCAAGAACCGGCAAGCTCATCGCGAGATAATACGGCCCGGTGTAGCGGCAATGGGTCCGTCCGCAACGCCGCGCATTGAGCGTGCAAGCTAAGCCCATCCAGAGCAGCCCAAGTGTCCACACGATGACTCGAACCGACACTGTCGCGAATAGGGCCGCGAGCAGAGCCGCGTGAGGTATCCACCACGCCAGGGCGTTTGCGCGCCATTGGCCAAGCCAGTCGCGGGAGGGCTGGATGGATGCGTCAGCCACGTCAGCCCCTGCAGCAGGAAGCAACGTCAGTCGCGCCCGAACGCTCTGCTTGAATGGGCGGGCACGGTACCGAACCATAGGAGCAAAACACGCAGCAATCACCGTCCTTTGGTCGGAGACGTTCTCCGCAGCCTGCGCACATGTAAAAGAACTGGCAGGCGTCGGTCGGCATGGTCTCGGACTTCGCGGTGCCGCAATGCGGGCAAGTGATGACCGATTGAAGGATCATGGCGATCAGCTTTTGGGCACCGAAGGATAACCAGCGTTGGTCGTGGCAGCGGTGAGTGCCCTCAGGTCGGCCTTGCTATCGTCATAGGTCACGACGGCAGTCTTCTCTTTGAAGGACACGGCGACGTTCGCCACACCCGACACGGCCTGAAGGCTGGCCTTCACCGTGTGCGGACACGCCGCACAGTCCATGTTTTTGACCGACAGCGTGACCGTTCGCTCGGCGGCGAGTGCGCTGGAGGATGCCGACAGGCCAAAGGAGATCAAGGTAAACACAAACAGCTTGTTCATGGGGCTTCCATTCATGTGTTGAGGAGCAGCGGTGCGAGGAAGTCGAATCCGAGCGCGGTAATGACCAGCACAGTCGCCAAAATGAGCACGGCCTTGACCACGCGGTTGGGCAACGGGCGCGCGCAAGCCCCTCCGTCGGCACAGGCAAGCTTTGATGACCGATAGACCAACCAATAGCCGGTGCCGAGCAAGGCAATCGTCGCCACGATGAAGTCGTGCTGGTAGGGCGCAAGCTGCGTGAGGTTGCCGATCCATGCGCCGCTGACGCCGAGGCTGAACAGGATCAGCGGCAGAACGCAGCACGACGATGCTGCGAGAGCGCCAAGAAGGCCGCCCGCGGCCAGCAACGCCGGTCCGCCGCCGGCGCGCCCACAGCGATATTGTCTTCCTTGACCGTCATGCCAAGCGTGCTACATCCTGTAGTCACTACAGGATCAAGGGTATTGATCATGCGCCGGATCACGGCTTCGCGAGCGAGCGGGATGACGATCGGTCAAGTATCGGCGTTGACCGGCGTGAACATCGAAACCATCCGTTACTACGAAAAGATCAAAGTGCTGCCGTTACCTTCGCGCGGAGCCAATGGTCGGCGCGTCTATGGCCCCGCGGAACGGCGCATCCTCGCGTTCGTGCGGCGCGGGCGCGAGTTAGGGTTCTCGCTCGACGAAGTGCGCGCTTTGCTCCGGCTCGGCGGCCCCGAAAAGGCGTCATGCCGTGAAGTGCGAGAGATCGCGGCACACCACCTCGATGACATTCGCGCCAAGATCAGCGACCTTCGCAAGCTGGAACGTTTGCTGGCAACGACGGTGGCCCGGTGCACCGGAACCACCGCACCCGATTGCCCGGTGCTGGAAATCCTCGACGTCCAGCGCACTTGCTAAGTTGGCTCAGACTGACGGCGCGGAGGTCTCGGCGAATCGCCACAGCACGCCGGAGGGATCGGTGACGCCGGCGACTACGGCCCAGCCTTCCGATTGCGGCGCTCTGGTCTTGACTCCATAGCGGGCGGGGAGGTCGAGGCTCACGATGTGATTCCACCACAGACCCACATCGGAAACCGTCAGGTGGACCACGAAATTGTCGGCCCACTCGCGCACGTAATACGCCTGCAGGATGAAGGAAAATACACCGAGTCGCATTTCCACCAGTTCGTCGATCAACGGGCGGGGATGGAAGCCAAGCTCGACGTAGAAGCGCTTGCTGATCTCGAAATCCTTGGCTGGCACCATCGGCCGCATGGCCGTAACGGTTTGCGCCAACTTCATCGCGTCAATCGACATGAAGTTTTGCTCCTTCTCGTGCCCAGTTGGTCGCGATTGCCCGCGGCTGCCTTTATACGTACAGTTTGTCCATGTGGTGGCTCAGGCGTACTTGAAAGGAGTGTCCGAATTACAGAAGCGGATCGTTACGACGTCCTGATCATCGGCGGCGGCATCGCGGGCATCGCCACTGCGCTCGATCTGCTCGAGGGTGGCAAGACCGTCGCGCTGCTCGACCGGGATGCGGAAAGCGCCTTCGGGGGGCTGGCGCGGGAGAGCTTTGGCGGGATGTTCTTCGTCGATTCGCCCGAGCAGCGCCGCCAAGGCATCCGCGATTTCGCCGAGCTGGCTTGGCGCGATTGGCAGAGCTTTGCCGAATTCGGCTCCGGCGACCGCTGGCCCAGGGCCTGGGCGGAGGCCTATGTGCGGTGCTGCACGGCGGACGTCTACCAATGGGTGCGCGGGTTTGGCGTGAGCTTCCTGCCCGTGGTCAACTGGGTCGAGCGCGGCGAGCACCGCCCCGGCAATTCGGTGCCGCGCTTCCACGTCGCCTGGGGCACCGGCAAGGGATTGGCGGAGGCCCTGATCGGCGCCTTGCGCGGACACCGCAACGTTTCGCGGTTGACGCTGCGCTTCAACCGGCGGGTCGAACGGATGTCGATGCGCGCCGGCAAGATCGATGGTGCGGAAGGCGTCGACGAAATAACGGGCGTACCGTTCGAGGCGAGGGCGGACCGGGTCGTGGTGGCGGCCGGCGGCATCAATGGCGGCGATCTGAAAAGGGTGCGGGAGAACTGGCACCGCGACTGGGGCAAGCCGCCCGCGGAATTGCTCAGCGGCTCGCACCGCTTCGCCGACGGCAGGCTGCACGATGCAACAGTCGCCGTTGGCGGCGTGCTGACGCATCTCGACAAGATGTGGAACTATGCGGCCGGTGTGCATCACCCGCGCCCGCGCAAGCCGCTGCATGGCCTGTCGCTGGTGCCGCCGCGCTCGGCGCTGTGGCTCAACTGGCGCGGCGAGCGGATCGGGCCGCAGCCACTGGTGTCGGGCTTCGACACGCGGCGGCTCGTCACCGACATCTGCGCGCAGGAGCGGCAATATTCCTGGCAATTGATGAACAGGCGCATCGCGCTGAAGGAGTTGGCGATCTCCGGCGCCGAACACAATCCGTCGATCCGCGAGAAGCGAAAGTTCGGATTTCTGCGCGACATCCTGTTCGGCAATCGCTGGCTGGTGAACGAGATGATCGATCATTGCAAGGATTTCGTCACCGCCGCGACGCTGCCCGCACTCGTCGACAAGATGAACGCGCTGCAGGGCGACCGGGCGGTCGAACTTGGCGCGGTGGCGGATGCCGTCAGGCACTATGACGACACCATCGCCCGCGGCGAAAGCCTGATGAACGACGAGCAGTTGCGCCGCATTGCAGCACTGCGAAAATATCGCGGCGATCGCATCCGCCTCTGCAAATTCCAGCCGATCAATGATCCAAAGGCATTGCCGCTGATCGCGGTTCGTGAATTCATCATCAGCCGCAAGAGCCTCGGCGGCATCGTGACCGACCTTCAGAGCAGGGTGCTCGACGCGGAAGGAGAGCCGATCGCGGGGCTCTATGCGGTGGGGGAAGCGGCCGGCTTCGGTGGCGGCGGCGTGCACGGGCTGCGCGCGCTGGAAGGCACCTTTCTCGGCGGCTGCATTCTGTCCGGCCGGATTGGCGCGGCGTCGATCGACGGGCGAACGTCGTTCCTTTGAAGGCTAAGAGGGTGACATGAAAAGAACCGGAGCCTGGCTTGCGGTCTATGCGCTGGAGCAGATCGGCGCGCGCTTCACGTTCGGCATTCCCGGGGTGCACACGACCGAATTGTACGATGCGCTGAACAATTCGAACCGGATCACGCCGGTGCTCGTGACCCATGAGGGCGGCGGCGCGTTCATGGCCGACGCGGTCGGCCGCTTGTCGGATTCGATCGGCGTATTGACGGTGGTGCCGGCCGCCGGGCTGACCCACGCCGCGAGCGGCATCGGCGAAGCCTTTCTCGACGGCGTGCCGATGCTGGTGATTTCCGGCGGACCGCGCACCGATACCGGGCATCATTATCAACTGCATCAGATGGACACCCACAAGTTCATGGGCGGATTGACCAAGGCGACCTTCCGCGCCACGCGCCACGACCAGGTCGTGCCCATGCTGTTCGAGGCCTACGCGATTGCGACCTCGGGCGAGCCCGGCCCGGTGTTCGTCGAATTGCCGGTCAATATTCTGATGATGACGGAGGAGATCGGCGAGTTGCCGCAGTTCCGGCCGGCTCCGCCGCCGCGCGTGGACGCGGCCGCCGACATGACGCGTGCCGCCGAATTGTTGCGCGACGCGCGGCACGCCTGCATCTTCGCCGGCTGGGGTGCGCGCGACGCCAACGACGACCTCATCCGCCTCGCCGAGTGGCTGGAAGCGCCGGTCGCCACGACCCTGCAGGGCTTGTCGGTCTTTCCGGGCAACCATCCGCTGCATGTCGGGTTCGGCTTCGGCGCATCCGCAGTGCCGGCGGCGCAAAACGCCTTCGCGGAATGCGACGTCATGGTCGCGATCGGCACGCGGTTCTCGGAGATCGCGACCGGCAGCTACGGCGCCAAGGTGCCGGAGAATCTGATCCATATCGACATCAATCCGGATGTGTTCGGCGCCAACTTTCCGGCCAAGGTCGCGATCGCCGGCGATGCCGGCGCGGTGCTGAAAGGGCTGATGACGGAGCTCGAGGCCAAGGTGCCGCGGCGGCCTCCGCAGGCGGCGATGCGCGAGCGGATCAGCAAGGACAAGGCCGCCTATCGCGAAAGCTGGTACCGCAACGACGCCGAAGAGCTCGTCAACCCCGTGCGCTTCTTCGATGAATTGCGGCGCCGGATGCCGGATGACGGCATCGTCGCCATCGACGACGGCAATCACACCTTCCTGACCGCCGAACTGATGCCGATCCACAGCCCGAAAAGCGTGATCCTGCCGACCGACTTCAACTGCATGGGATATGCCGTGCCGGCGGCGATCGGCGCCAAGCTCGCCTGTCCCGACCGTTCCGTGCAGGCGATCGTCGGCGACGGCGCCTTCATGATGACCTGCATGGAAATACTGACCGCAGCCAGCAACGACCTCGGCGTGGTCTATTACGTCTTCAACGACGGCGAACTGGCGCAGATCGGGCAGGCGCAGGCAATTCCGTATGGGCGCAAACCCTGCACGCAGATCGGAAAGCTCAACATCGAAGGCGTGGCGCTGGCGACGGGCGCGGCTTTTCTGCCGATGAACGACAACGCCGCGATTGCCGGCGTGATCGCCAAGGCCAACGAGATCGCGCATGGCGGCAAGCCCGTCATCGTCGGCGTCAAGATCGATTATTCCAAGCGCACCGCCTTCACGCTCGGCGCGGTCAAGACCAATTTCGGCCGTTTCCCGCTGAACGAAAAACTGCGCTTCCTGACCCGCGCCGCAGTGCGTCACGTGACGGGATAGATCTGTCGCCGGCCGGCGGCAACCGAAGGGTCGGATTGACACGGCCTCCGGCCGCGTTACGCTCAAGCTCAATTGGGAAGCCTTTTCCCAAAGCAACAAGAAACCAGGGCAGGGTGGAACGCCATGAAGCGCGTCGTCGCGCCTTGAAGGGCCCTGCGCGGATATCCGCGCTCGCTCCCTTTCGCATCCGCAACTATCGCTTTCAGTGGCCGGCCGATCTGCTCACCTCCTGGGCGTTCGAGATGGAGGTGCTTGTCCTCGGCTGGTACGTCATGGTCGAGACCGGATCGGTGCTGCTGCTCACCGTGCTGGCTTCGCTCAATTACGGGGGCACGTTGATCGCGCCGGTGTTCGGGGTGATCGGCGACCGCATCGGACATCGCGATCTCCTGGCTGCAATGCGTGCATGCTATGCGGTGCTGGCCGGCACCTTGCTGACGCTGGCGCTGACGGGATATTTGACGCCCCTCTATGTCATGATGATCGTGGCGGTCATGGGGTTGATCCGGCCGTCCGATCTCGGCGTGCGCGGCGCGCTGGTCGCCGACATCATGCCGGCGGACCTGATGATCGGGGCCATCAGCGTGTCGCGCACCACGATGGACACCGCGCGCATCGCGGGCGCGCTCACCGGCACCGGATTGTTCGCCGTCCTCGGTATCGCCCCGGCCTATATGGCGATCGTCAGCCTCTATCTCGTCGCCACGGCGCTGTCATTGTGCGTGGTGGCGCCGGCGAAGCCGCATCCATCTGGTAATGCCACGGCGGCGATGGACCCGCGTTCGCCGCTGCGCGACCTCAAGGAGGGTCTCGCCTATGTCTGGAGCATGCCGCGCATGCGCGCCGCGCTGTGGGTCGCCTTCCTCGCCAATGTGACGGCCTATCCGATGACCAACGGCCTGCTGCCCTATGTCGCGCGCGACATTTACGGCGCGGATCAGACCGGGCTCGGCTATCTCTCGGCGAGTTTCGCGATCGGATCGCTGATCGGATCGATGACGCTCAGTCTGGCCGGCGGCGTTCGCGTGGCGCGGCTTCTGATCGGCACGACTGTGTCCTGGTATGCGATGCTCCTGGTGTTTGCGCAGATCAAGACATTGTCCGCCGCAATGGCCTGCCTGATGCTGGCCGGCATCTCGCAGAGCATGTCGATGATTTCGATCGCGGTGATCCTGATGCGCAGCGCCAGCGGGCCTTTCCGCGGCCGGGTGATGGGCGTGCGCATGATGGTGATCTACGGATTGCCGCTGGGTCTGCTCGCGGCCGGCAGCCTGATCGACCTCATCGGGTTTACGGCGACCGCGACGGTCTACGCCGCAACGGGCCTGACGCTGATGCTCGCGATCGCGACGCATTGGCGCGAGGATCTCTGGCCGCTGCATGCGCCGGCGAATGCGCGGTAGACACGTGCTGGATTCGCAACGGCCGCGTCCACATGGCCCGTGAAAGTGGTATTCCACCACTGATGGTGCGACAATAAAGATAAACTCTTTGATTGTTGCCTTCCAAGCGTTGCGCTAAACTTCTGGATGTCAGTGTGAACTGCTTCATTCGCCTTAGGATTGATAGGTTTTAGTACTGGCCAGTTGATGGCCATCGTTGTCATATTGGACTCATTGCGATGCAGCGTATTTTGGTGAAGGCTGCGCCTGGTCTTGCTGCGACAGGAATGACCTTCGGCGCTTCGGCCGTAGCTTTCAAGGCCACACCACTGTTTTCGAGTATTGGCCAGCAGCCTGCGCTTGGCGCAGCCGCCGGCGAGGTCTGGTACGTTCTCACTCCGCCTCAAGGGTTCGCCGAGGAAAACATCTGGGACCTGTGTCATTCCGTGATGCAACAGGGCTTCGGTGTCGCCGGAGCGTCCGCGCCGGTATTCGCCGAACCCGACCTCGAGCAGAAATGGTTGACCGGGACGTCCATCGAGGGCGGCCAATCGCTGGTGCAGTCCTGCGAAGGGCAGGACAAGCCAAATCCTGCCTTCCCGCGCGACGAGGGCAATCCCTACTGGTTTCGCGATTCCGGTCATTCGCAGTTTGACGACGCCATTCTTGCGATCGGCGGGCCCGAGGCCGTGTCCCAGGTTCGCATCGCGCATCTCGACACGGGGTACGATCCCAATCATCGCACCCTGCCCAAACAGTTGCGGCGGGACCTCGCGCGTAACTTCGTCGATGATGGTCATCCGAATGACGCGAGCGACGAGACGAGCGGACTTCTGACCAATCTCGGTCACGGGACGGGCACGCTCAGCATTCTCGCCGGCACCGCACAGCCCGGCCAATCGTTGCTGGGCGGCGCGCCATTTGCGGAAATCGTGCCGGTTCGTGTCGCAAATCGCGTCGTTCTGTTCAGCAACAGTTCGATCGCGCGGGCGTTCGACTATATCCACGGATTGAACGCGAGCGGCCCCAACCGCGTCGACATCATCACCATGAGCATGGGCGGGCTCGCCTCGCAGGCCTGGGCCGACGCGGTGAATGCGCTTTACGAACAGGGCGTCTTCATCGTCACCGCGGCCGGCAATAATTACGGCAACCTGCCGACCCACAACATCGTCTACCCCGCGCGTTTCGGCCGCGTGGTGGCGGCGTGCGGCGTCATGGAAGACAGCAAGCCGTATGCGGATCTCGGCATTCGCCTGATGGCCGGCAATTATGGGCCGCTCAGCAAAATGGACACCGCGGTCGCCGCGGCGACGCCGAACGTTCCGTGGGCGCGGTTCGGTTGCAGCGACATTATCGATCTCGACGGCGCCGGAACCTCGGCGGCGACGCCGCAGGTCGCCGCCGCCGCCGCCATCTGGCTGCAAAAGAACCGCGCGGACATCGACGCCTATCCGCAAGGCTGGATGCGGGTCGAGGCGATCCGCAAGGCACTCTTCGAGAGCGCCAAGTTCGACAGCACGATGCCGAACGCGGATGACATCAAGCTTCGGATCGGACGGGGCCAATTGCGCGCGAACGAGGCGCTGGCCAGACCGCCGGCGGCGGCATCGGCGCTTCGCCGCACCGAACAGGATTCGGCGTCATTCCCGATCGGGCAGATCTTGACCGGTCTGGCGATGCAGGCGGCACCGGCGGGACCGCGGCAGAGGATGCTCGAACTCGAAGCGTTGCAGCTTTCGCAGAGCGCCGCCATCGAAAGCCTCGTGCCAGCCGACCCGGCCACCGCAGCGCCGTCCGACCTTCGTCGTCTTGCCGAGGCCCTGATCGCCGACCCGCGGGCTTCCAAGGCACTTTGCGAAGCGCTGACGAGCAAAATGGTCAGTAAGCCGTCCAGCCTTCCCCGCGAGCCCTTGCGTGGGCTGAACGCTGTCGAGCAACTCCATCTGAAGCATGCGACCGCCCCGCGTGTGGCGGTCCCGGCCTATCGTCCGTTGCGGGTCTATGCCTACGACCCCTCGCTCGGCGCCAAGCTGGATACGCTCGGCATCAACGAGGCAACCCTCGAGGTCCCCTGGGAAGATAAATTGCAGCCGGGGCCGATCGGCGAATATATCGAGGTGATCGACGTCGACCCTGCAAGCCAATGCTGCTACGCGCCGGTTGACCTGAACTGTTCTTATATTCTGACGCGATCGGGTCTGACACCTTCGGAAGCCAGTCCGCAGTTCCATCAGCAGATGACATATGCGGTAGCGATGAAGACGATCCAATATTTCGAAAAGGCACTCGGCCGCGTCGCTTTGTGGGCGCCACGTGAGATCAGAGTGACCGGAAAGGAAATGACCACCGAATATGTCCAGCGGCTGCGAATCTATCCGCACGCGCTCCGCGCCAGGAACGCTTACTACAGTCCAGAACGCAAAGCGCTGCTGCTCGGCTACTTCAGTACGGCCGACTCGTCGGCCGAGGGGCTGATGGAAGGCAGCGTCGTCTTCACGGCGGTTTCGCACGATGTGATCGCTCATGAGACCACGCATGCCTTGCTGGATGGCGTGCACCGGCGATTCCGCGAAGGGACCAATCCGGACGTGTTCGCCTTTCACGAAGCATTCGCCGACATCGTCGCACTGTTCCAGCACTTCACGCTTCCCGAGGCGTTGAGGCACCAGATCGCGGCGACGCGCGGCAATCTTGAGCAGCAGAACCTGCTCGGGCAGCTTGCCATCCAGTTCGGCGAGGCAACCGGTCGCTATGGCGCGTTGCGCGACTATATCGGCAAAGAAGAAGCGCCGAAGGACGGCAGCGGGGGTGCCCCGAAATGGGTTCGGCGTGTGCCGAAGCAGACCGACTACGACGAGGCGACCGAGCCGCATGACCGCGGCGCGGTGCTGGTCGCGGCGGTGTTCGATGCCTTCCTGCAGATCTACAAGCGGAGAACGGCCGATCTCTTGCGACTTGCCACCGGCGGCACCGGCGTGCTGCCCGACGGCGACATTTCCACCGATCTCGTCAACCGATTGTCGCGCGAGGCCAGCAAGGTCGCGGGGCAGATTCTCAACATTTGCATTCGCGCATTGGATTACTGCCCGCCCGTCGATATCGTCTTCGGCGAATATCTGCGCGCGCTGGTGACGGCCGACTTCGACCTCGTGCCCAACGACCGGCTTGGATATCGCATCGCTTTCATCGAGTCGTTTCGTAACCGCGGCATCTACCCCCACGACGTCAAGCATCTCGCGCCTGGCAGCCTGTTCTGGGAGGCGCCGCCTCTGCCGCTGGGGCAGGGAAAGGTGCGGAAGGTTCTCGAGAAGATGTCGACCGATTGGGATTTGAACAGCAAGCGCAACGACGCATACGAACTGTCCAGAAAAAATGCTCACACGCTCTGGCTGTGGCTGATGAATCCCGACGAGGTCGGGGATGAGGAGCTGGCGGCTCTCGGCCTTGTCCGAATTGCCGATCCGACGCCGTTCAAGATCGGCAACCAGGAGGGCGAGCTCCGCAGGATCGAAGTCCATTCGGTGCGGCCGGTGCGGCGCGTCGGGCCTGAAGGCAACATCCGCGCCGACCTTGTCGTCGAGATTACGCAGAGCTTCAGGCCAAAAGCAAACCCCCAGGCACGATTCCGTGGCGGCTGCACGCTGTTGATCGATCTTGCGACCGCGGAAGTACGTTACATGGTGCGCAAGAAAGTCGAGAGCGGCGATCGCCTCGTCGATCAGATGCAGTTCGCGCTTGAGGCCGGCGACAGCCTGCATGGCAACTATTTTGACGATGTCGCCGGCGTTCGCGAGCCGTTTGCGATGATGCATCACGTGCACGGATAGGAGACATCCATTGGCGCGTCCGTCGAATAAAAAGCGTGTGGTCGGCAAGTCGGCGGTGTCGCGAACACCGGGCGAAACGGCGGCGCGGCCCGGCGCGGCAAAAGCGGCGTCCGCGGGAGCGGGTTACCGGGCGAAGGTCAGGATGTATCGCCAGGGTCTTGGTGACTGCTTCCTGATTTCGCTTCCACGCACCGATCGGAGCGATCGGCCGTTTTACATCATGATCGATTGCGGAGTGGTTCTCGGCACCCCTGATCCCAAGCCGATCATGACGCAGGTGATCGAGAATATCGTCGAGACAACCGGCGGCGCGATCGATGTTCTGGTTGCGACACACGAGCACTGGGATCATCTCTCCGGTTTCGTTCAGGCCAAGGAGGCCTTCGACAAGCTGAAGGTCGGCGAAATCTGGCTCGCCTGGACGGAAGATCCCGACGACGATCTGACGAAAGAATTGAAGGAAGAGAAGGGCTTGGCTCTTGCCTCGCTTCGCATGGGATTGAGCCATCTGCAATTGGGCGGCGATTCCGATGCCGCAGCCGAGCTCAATGGAATTCTGGAATTTTTTGGCGCGGCCAAGGGCGCGACGACGGGGGACGCGCTGCAGAATGTCCGGGCGAAGACGTTCAAGCCGCGCTACTGCCGCCCGACCGATGCGCCGGCCGTGCCTGGGGGTACGAATGCGCGGTTTTATGTGCTGGGACCGCCGCATGATGAGAAGATGCTGCGCAAGATCAATCCATCCGGGCGTAACAAGGAGACCTACGGCCTGGCGCTCGGCAATTTCCAGATGTTCCTCGACGGTGCCGGGACGGCTCTCGGCGACACGGACGTCGATCGCCCGTTCGACCAGCAATACGAAATTCCGTTTGTCTATGCGCAGTCGGCGCCCGAACTGGATTTCTTCCGCCAGCATTATTGGCAGCCCGACAACGCGGCCCCCGACAATTGGCGCCGGATCGACATCGATTGGCTGGACGGGGCGTCCAACATCGCGCTTCAACTCGACAGTCTGACCAACAACACCAGTCTCGTGCTCGCGATCGAGCTTGCGGACGGCGATGTCCTGCTGTTCGCAGCCGACGCGCAGGTCGGCAACTGGCTGTCGTGGCAGGACCGGTCCTGGACGGTCGACGGCAAGACCGTCACCGGGCCGGATCTCCTCAAGCGGGCGATCTTCTACAAGGTCGGTCACCACGGCAGCCACAACGCGACGCTGCAAGAAAAGGGCCTGGAGCAGATGGAACGGCTGCGCGTCGCGATGATCCCGGTCGACCATGCGATGGCGGTCAAGAAGCGGTGGGGAAAAATGCCGCTGGACGAACTGGTCAAGGCGCTCAACGACCATGCCAAGGGCGTGGTCCTGCGCGTGGATCAGCCGAAGCCGCCGACCCGGGAAAATGTGGTCGAGGAGAAACTTTATTTTGAAGTCACTTTTTAGAGCGCGATATGCTGTCCGGCAGGAACTTGCCTGATCAAACTCATTGGGGCGCCGCCTTGACGGCGCCGCGTAGTCCGGCTTCGCGCTGGACCTGATCCAGCAATCCGTTGGATTGAACGTCCTTCACGAACGTTTCGACGAAACGCAGGCCTTCGTCGCGGCTTTTGGGGATTGCGACCGCCATGTGCTCGAGGCCCCAATTGCCGTCGAGAACATGGGCGCCCGGCATGGCATCCGACATTTCGAACAACGTCGGCTTGTTGGTGGCATAGACGTCGAGTTCGCCGCGCCCGAGCATTCCGATCGCAAGCTTGACGCTCTCCGCCGGAACGATTTTCGCATTCTTGAATTTTGCCGGCAGCGTGCGCTCCGACGTGCTGCCTTTGGTGACCCCGATGCGAATACCCGGCCGGTCGATGTCGTCGGCGCGGCCGATCGACGAATTGGCGGGCACGAGGTAGCCAAGCTCGATCGATATCAGCGTTGGGCTGAAGGCGACATCGCTCGCCCGGGCGGGCGTGGCGTTGGTGACGGTGAAATCGACCTCGCCGTTCTTGATGGCGTTGACGATGTCGGCAACACGCTGAAACGTGACATACTCCCACGGCACGTTCAGCCGCTTGGCGAGTTCCCGTCCGAGATCGTAGGCGAGGCCATGCGTCTGCTTGGTGGCGGGGTCGACGACCATCGAGGTCGGACTGCCCGGATAGACGCCGACGCGCAAATGACCCGTTGGCGCCAGTTGCTTGGTCTCCGGCCCGGCTTTCGCCGGAAGCACGCCCAGCGCCGCGATCGCGATGCAGGCGAACAGTGCGTGTCCCGCCAGGCCGGAAACTCCGCCGCTTGGACGAGCGAACGCGCGAAACGGTCTGGATCGGATCATCGCGATAGGCTCCTCTCTTGCGAGACTGCTTGGAAGGCTGCGCGTCACTGCGCGCGAATATTGGCTGCCTTCAGCACCGGTTCCCACTTCGTGACCTCCGCATGCATGAAGGCGTCGAACTCGCTCGCGGTGCTGCCGACCGGCGTGGCCCCGATCTTGTCCAAGGTTACCCGGACATCCTTGTCTTGCAAGGCGGTCTTGAGATCGGTTTGCAGTTTGGTCACGATTTCGGGCGCCATGTGCGCAGGTCCGAGAAAGCCCCACCAGACGGAGACATCGTAGCCGGGGACGCCGGATTCCGCGACCGTCGGAACGTCGGGCAGGGCCGGAGATCGCTGCGCCGAGGTGACGGCAAGCGCCCGCAACGGGCCGCCCTCGATCTGGCCGACGGCCTCCGCGAGCGGATTGAGGCTTAAGGGAATGTCGCCGGCGATCACGGCCGTCAGCGCCGGCGCGCCGCCCTTGTAGGGGACCGCGACGATCTTCACGCCCGCCATGTATTTCAGAAGTTCGCCGGCGAGGTGCGCCGAGGTGCCGTTGCCCGACATGCCGTAGGACAGCGAGTCCGGATCTTTGCGTGACGCGGCAAGGACGTCCTGAAGCGTCTTGTAGGAACTGGTCTTGGCGGCGACGATCGCCAGCGGCGAGGACGCGATCTCCGTGATCGCGGTGAAGTCCTTGAACGTGTCGTAGGGCAGGCTCGGATAGATGAACTGATTGAGCGGATGGCCGCTCGCGACAAGGATCAGCGTGGTGCCATCCGGCGGGCTCTGGGCGAGCGCCTGCGAGGCGATGACGCCACCGGCGCCGGGACGGTTGTCGATCACGGGCTGCTGGCCCCAGATTTTCGCCAGCGACTGACTGAGCGTGCGCGCCAGCACGTCGACCGCGCCGCCCGCCGCATAAGGCACGAGAATGTGGACTGGCTTGTTCGGAAAGGTTTCGGCTCTCGCGCTCGACGCTCCCAGCAACAGCGCGGCTCCCGCGAGCAGATGCCCGATCGTCTTATTCAAACTCGAACGCAACATGACGCGCATACTCCCTTTGGCTTTTCGTCCCTGGCCGGCCCCGCCGAGGCCTGGCGCCTCGCGACGCCGGCTGTATTGCCGGCGCTCCAGTACCAACGACCATAATTATCGTTGACGTGACCTGATCTTTTGTACGATAGTACAAATATGGTCCGCAAGTCTTTGAGCCAGGAAGGGGCTGGACGCAAGCCCAATCTGCGGGAGGCGATCCTCACCGCGGCCGAAGACCTGTTCTCGACCAACGGCTTCAACGCGGTGTCGGTGCGCGACATTGCGCAGGCCGCGGGCGCCAATCCCGGCAGCGTGACCTATCATTTCAAGACCAAGGACGGCCTGCT
>WNFD01002071.1_pt1 | contig 30786 bp, 29 predicted proteins | sample 5400491 | NCBI WGS metagenome assembly WNFD01 (sample SAMN13153343, study PRJNA577476) | soil metagenome | isolation source: 120 cm saprolite under Douglas fir tree site 2 hole 2 replicate 2 | place: USA:California | collected 2015-04-18
GGGCCCCCCGCGACCGCTGCAACAGCCCTACGGGACCGCGTCGGCTAACGGCAGCGAGGTTGTAACAGGCCCGCTGCGGCGCCCTAGCCGCAGACGCAGTGCTCGCGCGACTACGCTACCGCTGGAGCCTCCAGCGGGAGGTCGACGACCGCCTCTGTGCCACCACCGGCCCGCGGCTTGACCTCAAGGCGGCCACCCAGTTCGGCGACGACCAGCGTGCGGACGATCTGCAGGCCAAGGCTGGTGGCGGAGTCGAGGTCGAAATCCTCCGGCAATCCCACGCCATTGTCACAGACGCGGACCACGAGGCGCGAACGATGCCTCGACACCATCACTTCGAGGTTTCCCGCCGCCCCCCCGGCAAGAGACTGCGCCAGTCCATGCTGGAGCGCATTCTGCAGCAATTCGGCGAGCACCAATGCCAGCGGTGTCGCCACCGCGGAGGGCAGCGCCCCGAACCGCCCCAGGACTACGGGCTTCACCTGGGCCTCGGACGCTGATACCTCCGCCGTCATAGCGGCCACCCGGTCGGCGATGTCATCGAAGTCCACGATCTCCTCGGGCGTGTGGGAGAGCGTCTCGTGCACGGTCGCGATCGACCCAACCCGGCGCACTGCTTCCTCCAGCGCCGCCCGCGCCTCGGGGGCGTCCAGCCGCCGCGCCTGCAGCCGGAGCAGAGCGGCGACGGTCTGGAGGTTGTTCTTCACCCGGTGGTGGATCTCCCTGATCGTGGCGTCCTTGGTCATCAGTTCCCGCTCGCGGTGGCGCAGCTCGGTCACGTCGCGTACCAGGATGAGCGCACCGGTCCGGAGCCCGTTCACAACCAGCGGGATGGCGCGCAACTGGACGACCGAGCCGTTCCCCTCCACCTCAGTCTCGCGCGGCGCACGCCCGCTGGCCGTCGCCATGAGCGCATCGTCGGTGGGCTTGTCGGGCGCGCACAGCCGCGCGGTGACCGGCCCGAGGTCCGCCCCCACCAGGTCCGCGGTCAGGCCGAGCCTGCGGTAGGCGGACAGGGCATTGGGGCTCGCGTAGCTGACCTTCCCCGAGCGCCCAAGACGGAGCAGCCCGTCGCCCACCCGCGGCGACCGGACCAGCGCCGGTTGCTGGCCGGGCCAGGGGAACATGCCCGACGCCACCATCTGGGCGAGGTCGTCGGCACCCTTGAGGTAGGTCAGCTCGAGCCGGCTGGGCGTCCGGGCGGAACTGAGGTTGGTGCTCCGCTCGATCACCGCGATGACATTGCCCTCGCGCGTCACCGGGATGGACTCCCGGCGGACCGGCACTCCCCTGGTCCACTCCGGATCACCTTCCCGGCAGATCCGCTGCTCCTGCCGGGCCGCATCCAGAAACGGCCGGGCCCCCGTGCTCGCGAACGAGCCGACCACGTCGTCGTGGAAAGTAGTCGGCCCGGTGGTAGGCCGCATCTGGGCGAGTACCACCCAGCCGGACCCGTCTTGCAGCGGCGCCCACAACACGAGGTCCGCGAAGGACAGGTCGGCGAGCAGCTGCCAGTCAGACACCAGAGACTGCAGCCAGTCAAGGTCGGCCGCGGTGAGTGCGGTGTGGCGGCGGGCCAAGTTGGTCAGAGTGGGCACCCTGTCATCATCACCCACCCAGCCCACCGGACCGCTCGTCGGCGGCCCATGAACCGCACACCGGCGGCCCATACGAGGCCCGGCGGGGGCCGCTGCCCGCGCCCCTGTCGCCTGGCTGGCAGTATTCCCCCATGCGCGACGTCCGCGATCCGCTGCTCCCGCTCCGGGCGGCCGCTGCCGCCCGGGACGCCGCGGGCCTGGGACGTTCGCTGCGGCCCCGTGATCCTGGACCCGACGGCATCATCGACCTGGCCTCCAACGACTACCTGGGGCTGGGCCAGGACCCCCAGGTGGTCGAGGGGGCGGTGTCCGCCGCACAGCAATGGGGCGCGGGCGCGACCGGGTCACGCCTGGTCACCGGGAGCACTGGATTGCACGCCACGCTTGAGCAGGCTCTGGCCGGGTTTGCCGGGGCGGCGGCGGCACTGGTGTTCTCCTCCGGATACCTGGCCAACCTCGCGGTCGTGACGGCGCTAGCGACAGCCCTGGATCCCGGGACAGCCCTGGACCCCGGGGGAACCCTGGTGGTGTCGGACGAGGCCAATCACGCATCCCTGATCGACGCCTGCCGGTTGTCGGCGGCGCGCGTCGCGATCGTCGGCCACGGGGACGTGGCCGCGGTCGACCGCGCGCTCGCCGGCCGGACTGAGCCGGCGGCTCTTGTCGTCACCGAGTCGGTCTTCTCGGTGCACGGCGACCTGGCCCCCGTCACCGTGCTGCACGCGGCGGCCCGGGCCCACGGCGCGGTGCTGGTGATCGACGAGGCGCACGCCTTCGGCGTGCTCGGCCCGGGCGGCCGGGGCGCGGCCTATGCCGAGGGCATCGCGGGTGAGCCGGACGTCGTCCGCACCGTCACCCTGTCGAAGGCACTGGCGGCCCAGGGTGGCGCGGTGCTCGGCGCGGCCGAGGTGATCGAGACGTTGATCAGCACCGGACGATCGTTCATCTTCGATACTGGCCTTGCGCCGCCAGCCGCGGGCGCAGCGCTGGCCGCCCTCCGCGTGCTCACGGAGCGCCCGGAGATCGCCCGTGACGCGGCCCAGAAAGCCAGGCGGCTCGCGGACATGGCGCAACGGCAGGGCCTGCAGGCGTCACGGCCGGCCGCCGCGGTGGTCAGCGTACTGCTCGGCGCGGCGGAGACAGCCGTGGCCGCGCAGCAGATCTTCGCTGCCCGCCGCATACGGGTCGGCTGCTTCCGGCCGCCCTCCGTCCCTCCTGGGCGCTCCTGCCTGCGGCTCACGGCCAGGGCGAGCCTGTCCGAGGCGGACTTCGCCACCGTGGGGCAGGCGCTGGCCACGCTGCGGGATCATGTCCGGATGGCCGGCCCGGCGGGAAGGAACTGACGTGATCGCTTCCCCAGCGATGAGTGAGGCCGACGGCCCCCTGCCGGGCGAACAAGTCCCCAGGATCCCCAAGTACTACGCGGTCAAGCGGCAGCTTCTGGAGCTGACCGAGGCGATGGCCCCGGGCAGCCCGGTCCCGCCCGAGCGGGAGCTCGCCCACCAGTACGGCACGTCGCGGACCACCGTGCGCCAGGCCCTGGCCGAGCTCGTCGTCGAGGGGCGGCTACTGCGCATGCAGGGCAAGGGCACGTTCGTGGCCAAGCCGAAGGTCGCTCAGCTCCTCGAGCTGGCTAGCTATACCCAGGGCATGCGGGCGCACGGCCTGCATCCGCAGACCAGGATCCTGGACACCGGCTACGTCCCGGCCGACGACCAGCTGGCCGAACTTCTCGGCATCCGGCCGGGCAGCCGCGTGCTGCGCATCCACCGGCTGCGGCTCGCCGACGGCGAGCCGATGTCCACCGACGTCTCGCACCTGCCCGCCAGGCGCTTTCCGGGACTGCGCCGCAACCTCGACCGGCACGCCTCCCTCTACGAGGCGCTGGCCACCGCGTACGGGATCCAGCTGGCCGAGGCAATAGAGACCATCGAGACGGTGCTCGCCGATCCCAGGGAGGCCCGGCTGCTCGGAGTCGACGTGGGCCTGCCGCTCCTGCTGCTGTCCAGGCAGGCGTTCGACGTCTCGGGCACGCCGGTGGAGTGGGCCCAGTCCAGGTACCGTGGCGACAGGTACAAGCTGGTGACCCGGCTGCACCGGGCTGACCAACCCCGGGCTGACCAACCCCGGGCCGACCAACCCCGGGCCGACCAGCACGGGGCCGACCCACGCCCGGGCGGCCGCCCCGCGGACCTGAGGTAGGTAGCGCCATCACCGTCGTCATCGTCAGCGGCACGGGCACCGGCGTGGGCAAGACGGTGGTCACGGCGGCCCTGGCCGCGCTGGCCCGGGCCCGCGGCGAGAGCGTGGCCGTTGTCAAGCCCGCGCAGACCGGCCTGCCCACCGGAGCCGACGGCGATCTGGCCGACGTGTCCCGTCTGGCCGGGATCACCGACACCCATGAGCTGGCCCGGTTCCCCGACCCGCTCTCCCCCGAGGCCGCGGCCCGGGTCGCCGGCCTGCCACCGCTGGACCTGGCCGCCGCCGCCGATGCCGTGCGGGGACTGGCGGCCAGCCGGCAGCGCGTGTTCGTCGAGGGCGCTGGCGGGCTGCTTGTCCGTTATGATCCGGCGGGCGGTACCGTCGCCGACCTGGCGCTGGCTCTCGGCGCGCCGGTTCTGGTGGTGGCCGCGCCCGGTCTCGGCACGCTGAACCACACCGCGCTGACACTCGAAGCACTGGCCTCCAGGGGTATAACGCTCGCCGGGCTCGTCCTGGGATCATGGCCGGAAAAGCCAGGATTAGCAGAACGAAACAACCTCACTGACCTCGAATTCCTCACCCGCCGGCGAATATATGGCGTGCTCAAAGCGGGCGCGGGGGGACTCGGCCAGGCCGCGTTCCTCAGCCTGGCCCGCAGCGGCCTGGCCCCCGTGCTCGGTGGCTGCTTCGATCCGGCCCTATTCCGGGAGACCAACGCATGGCCGAAGGAGCTGGTGTGACCGACGACATCCTGGACCAGGCACGCGGCCAGGTCCTCGAAGACGGCCGCGGGCTTGACACCCGCCAGGTCCTACGCTGCCTCCAGCTGCCCGACGAGCGCCTCGGCGACCTGCTGTCACTCGCGCACGAGGTGCGGGTGCGCTGGTGCGGCCCCGAGGTGGAGGTTGAGGGGATTGTGTCGGTGAAGACCGGCGGGTGCCCCGAGGACTGCCATTTCTGCTCGCAGTCCGGCCGGTTCGAGTCCCCGGTGCGCTCCGTCTGGCTCGACATCGCTGAGCTGGTGGCGGCGGCACGGGAGACGGCCGCCACGGGAGCGACCGAGTTCTGCATCGTGGCCGCGGTCCGCGGACCCGACGAACGGCTGATGGCCCAGGTCGGTGCCGCCGTCCGGGCGATCACAGCCGAGGTGGCCGTGAATGTCGCCTGCTCGCTCGGCATCCTCACCGCCGACCAGGCGGCTGAGCTGGCCGCGCTCGGCGTGCACCGTTACAACCACAACCTGGAGACCGCCCGGTCGTACTTCGGGCACGTGGTCACCACGCACGGCTGGGAGGACCGGTACGCCACCTGCGAGCTGATCTCCGCGGCCGGGATGGAACTGTGCTGCGGCGGGATCATTGGCATGGGCGAGACGGTGCAGCAGCGCGCGGAACTGGCCGCGGAACTCGCCTCGCTGGGGCCGGACGAGGTGCCGCTCAACTTCCTGAACCCCCGCCCCGGCACCCCGCTGGGCGACCGTCCCCTGGTCGCCGGCCCCGAGGCACTGCGGACTATCGCGGCCTTCCGGCTGGCCCTGCCACGCACCGTGCTGCGGTACGCCGGGGGACGTGAACTCACCCTCGGGGACCTGGGCACGGAGGCCGGGATGCTGGGCGGCATCAATGCCATCATCGTCGGCAACTACCTCACCACACTGGGCCGTCCAGCACATCAGGACCTCGACATGCTCAACCGTCTCCAAATGCCCATCAAGGCACTGTCAGCCACGCTCTGACCTGCCTGTCGCCGTGTGACCCAGGGTCTACGGCGCCCACTCAGCGGCTGTATCCAGTACACCGACTACAGCAAACCATTGCAGTGCGCGGGATTCCGTCGCACCATGGACGGCAGCAACGTGACATACGTCACCCGCGCGCCCCCCGCCCGCGCAGTTGCCAGGCAGGTGCGCGCGCCGTCACCCGTGGGAGAGGACGCAATGGCGCACCAAAGTTCGCCCCGTAGGCACCTCGTAGCCTGGGTCTTCGTCTCGATCCTGTTAGTCATCGCGGTGGCCGGAACCCTCGTGGTGCCGATCTACGCACGCAGCACTCCGAAACTCGGCGACTTCCCCTTCTTCTACTGGTACCAGCTTCTCTGGGTGCCCCTCGTCGGGATCTTGTCCTGGATCGCCTACCTGCTGGTCAGGTCCTCCGACGCCGGATCCGCCAGCTCCGCTGCGGGCGGGCCGCAGGCCGCCGCCCCTGGCACCCGGCCGGACGACGCTGGGGGGGCGCGGTGACTCACGTCAACGCGGTCTCGTTCACCATCCTCGTCGTCTTGTTCGTAATCGTCACCGTCGTCGGCTTCGCGGCCGCCCGCTGGCGCCGGGCCGAGAGCCTGCTGCACCTGAACGAGTGGGGCCTCGGCGGGCGTGGCTTCGGCACCTTCGTCAGCTGGTTCGTGCTCGGCGGCGACCTGTACACCGCGTACACCTTCATTGCCGTGCCAGCGCTGGTGTACGCCACCGGCGCGGCTGGGTTCTTCGCGCTGTCCTACACGATCATGGTCTTCCCGATCGTGTTCGTCTTCGCCCCGCGGCTGTGGTCCGTATCCCGGGTGCACAACTACATAACGCCGGCTGACTTCGTGCGCGGCCGGTACGGCTCGCGCGGGCTGGCGCTGGCCGTCGCGCTCACCGGCATCCTCGCCACCATGCCGTACATCGCGCTCCAGCTGGTCGGCATGCAGGCGGTGCTCACGGTGATGGGGGTAGGCGGCACGTCGTCGAATACCTTCATCAAGGACCTGCCGCTGCTGATCGCGTTCATCATCCTGGCCGGCTACACCTTCGTATCCGGGTTGCGGGCTCCGGCGCTGATCGCGTTCTTCAAGGACACCCTGGTCTACGTGATGATCATCGTCGCGGTCATCTACATCCCGATCCGGCTCGGCGGCTGGAACCACATCTTCAACGCCGCTGGCACGCACCTGGCCAAGACCAACCCCAAGACTGGCAAGCCGTTCGGCAGCCTCATCCTGCCCTCAGCCGGCGAGTGGGCCTACGCCACGCTGGCCCTGGGTTCCGCCTTGGCCCTGTTCATGTACCCGCACGCGATCACCGGCGTCTTCGCCGCCCGGAAGCGCAACGTGATCAGGCGGAACATGGCGCTCCTGCCCGCCTACTCGCTGGTGCTCGGCCTCGTCGCGCTGCTCGGCTACATGGCGCTCGCCGCGCCGGGCGTGCCGGCGGCGGTCAAGGCCCACGGTGCGAACGCCCAGCTGTCGGTGCCGTTCCTGTTCCAGCAGATGTTCCCGAGCTGGTTCGTGGGCGTCGCCTTCTCGGCGATCGTCATCGGCGCCCTCGTCCCGGCGGCGATCATGTCGATCGCGGCCGCGAACCTGTTCACCCGCAACATCTACCTGGAGTTTTTCAACCGCGGTGCCAGCCCGGCCAACCAGACCCGGGTCTCCCAGTTCGTCTCGCTGCTGGTCAAGGCGGGCGCCCTGGCCTTCGTTTTCGCCCTGCCCAAGACGTTCTCGATCAACCTCCAGCTGCTGGGCGGGATCTGGATCTTGCAGACCTTCCCGGCCATCGTGGTCGGCCTGTACACCCGGTGGTTCCACCGGTGGGCCCTGGTCCTCGGCTGGGCCACGGCCATGGTGTTCGGCACGATCGCGGCCTACCGGGTCCCCACACCGGGCACACCGGGCTCGCATTTCGGTGGGTCTACCGACACGGTGCCGCTGATCGGGCACACCGTGTACATCGCGGTCACGGCGTTCGTCATCAACCTGGCGGTCGCCGTTGTGCTGACCTTGATTTTCCGGGCATTGCGGCTGCCGGCCGGGACCGATGAAACTCAGCCCGGCAATTACGTCGCCGATCCAGAACCGGCCAGCGCGGCGCCGGTTCTCGCCGGGGCAACGGCAGACAGTTCCTGACCCTCAGCGGCCACCCGCCGCCTCGCATCTGTGGGCGGAAACTGCCGTAGCCCGCGGCGGTTTCCGTCCACAGCCGGACCCGGCGCGATCACTGCCAGGAGGAACGCCCTATTTGTCGGATTTCGAACCCCGGGATCCAGCCACGATGGCGAAATGTCGGCGCCATATGTCGCGGGAGCAGCGTGTTGACCGGCACACCTTCATGATTGCGGTGGATTACTGGCTGCCGGCGACCACCAATCAACCGCGATCATGAAACAGAGGGTCCTGGGAAGAGGCGTTTGTCCCGTTTCCTGGACGCTACATGCCGGAGGAGCAGCAATTTCCGCCCGCAGACGGCCTGTTGATCTTGCTCGCCGCCGATTCTCAGGGGTGGTTCGGCTGGCGGATGTCCGCTACTACCGCGTCCGCCGCCCGGACCAGGTCGCTAGGGGCAAGCTCGATCTCCAGCCCACGTCGGCCGCCGCTGCAGAAGACGGTGGCGAAGCCAAGCGCGGCTGAGTCGATCACCACTGGCATGCGCTTGCGCTGGCCCAGCGGGGAGATGCCGCCGACCACATACCCGGTGGCCCGCTCGGCGGCTTCCGGGCCGGCCATCCGAGCCTTCCTGCCGCCGGCGGCCGCGGCCAGCGCGGGCAGGCGAAGGCTGACCAACCACCGCCGGTCATCCGATGCGCCGGCCCGCCGCGGGCCGTTCGGGGCGGCAGCCCGCCGGCCGTTCGGGGCGGCAGCCCGCCGGCCGTTCGGGGCGGCAGCCCGCCGGCCGTTCGGGGAGGCAACCCGCCCACCGCTCGGGGCGGCGACCCGCCGGCCGTTCGGCGCGCCGTGCCAGCACTGGTGGCTCGACGACCCGACTCAGCCGGGGCTGGGCGCGCCGGCTGAGCAGCCGTGGCCAGGCACGCCGGCTGGGCAGCCCAGACCCGGCGAGCCTGGTGGGCAGCCGTGGCCCAGCGGGCCGTGCCAGCACTGGTGGCTCGACGAGCCGGCCCGGCAGGCCTGGCCCGGCCCGCCGACCAGGTACCGATGGCTTCGCGCGGCCACCCCGCGCCGATGGCTCCTGGCGGCGACCCGGCATCCGTGGTACCTGGCGCTCGGGATCGGTGCCGGAGTCATGGCACTGGCCGGCGGCGCGATCTTCATCGTGCCGAACCAGTCCCCGAGCGCAATGACGAGCGGCTGCGGCCAGGTGTCTTGCGCTGCCCTGGCGCAACCGCCCGCTATCACGATCCCCGGCCCCGTCGCGAGCCCCAGCGCGACGCAACCGCAAGTCACTGCTTCTCCGAGGGCGGCCTCCGGGACAAGCCCGGCCGGCCCGGCATCCGCCACCCCTTCGGCCGCCTCGCCGCTTTCCCCCTCGGTCACGGTCACTTACACGCTCATCACGCAGTGGGCCGGAGGCATGCTGGGCGAGTTCACCGTCACCAACATCGGCAGCACCAGCATCACAGGATGGGAGCTGTCCGCCGCGTTCCCGGGGGATCAGATCCAGCCCATCTGGGGTTCCAGCGCCCCGGACGGCAGCGACGTCCTGGTGATGGAAGCTACTCCCGACGCGCTGGCCATCGCTCCAGGGTCCAGCCAGTCGGGTGACTTCATCGCCCAGGGAGACACGATTGCCCCGTCGGTCTGCACGGTCAACGGAGTCGTCTGCCCTGGCTACTCCAGCCGGATTGACCCGGATGGTAATCCGTGACCGTGGGACTGCCTATCCCGCCCCCTAGGAACTGCTTATCGAACCTGAGACCGCTCCGCGACCGGGCGGGGCGCCAGTTCCTCCCGGAGCAGGTCCATCAGCAGCCCGTCATGGAAGTCGCCGTCAGGCCCGCGTTCATAGCGGCGCATCACGCCGACCGGGCGGAAGCCGACTTTCTCGTAGCACCGGATCGCCCGCTGGTTGGCGGCCGCCGGGTCGATGGTAAGCCGGTGGTGCCCACGCTGCTCGCACAGGAACCTGGCTAGCAACCAGACGGCCTCGGTGCCCACGCCGCGGTTGTGCTGGCGGCTGGCGACGAAGATGTCGATCCCCGCATGCCGGTACATCGGGGTGGCCTCCTCGTGGTACTGGATGCCGCCCGCCACCTGGTCATCAACCTCGATCACCAGGAGCACAGAGGAACTGTCGCCCACCAGGTCAGCCGCGATCTCATCGGCGGGATCCGGCTCACCCCACCAGCACGCCACCGCAGGCTCGGACAAGATCGCGCGCAATGGCGCCACGTCAGCCTGGCTGCCGGGACGGATCCGGGCGCGATCGCCGACAAGCTCCGGGCGGTCGTCGGCGGCGCGTGGGTATTCAGGCTCGGTCATCGGGCCTCAGAGTACCCGGTACCGCTTTCCGGTCACCGGCATTATTCGCGCGGCAGCGGGCCACCAGGACCGCCGCATCGCAAGGCCCAGTGACAGCCAGAACGGCGGCAGGTAGCCGGGATGATGTCGATCTGCAGCGCCATCCCGGACCGCAGGCGCACCTCGGAGCCCTCCCAGATCGGTGAGCTGCCGGCGAGCTGGGTGTCGAACTGGTAGCAGCCGGCGTAGTCGTCACGGTCCAGGCAGCCGTGCCAGCCTTCCAGCACGCCCAGGCCCGCGATCGCAGCGCCAGAGCGTGATCCGAGCGCGGCTAGGCTCAGCCGTAACTGGATCAGGTGCCTGAAATCGGTGTGGTAGCGCCCCACGCTGACGCCGCTGCTCACCTTGCGAGGAGGCTGCGGAGCGCCTTGGCGACCTCGGCAGGAGCTTCTTCAGGCAAGAAGTGCCCGCAGCCGAGAGTGGCGCGCTCCAGGTCCGGCGCCCACGCCTGCCAGCTGCGGGCGAACACCGAGCCGAACGCCGGGCCCAGGTCTTGCTGCAACACCGTCACCGGCATCTCCAGCCGGTTCCCGGCGAGCCGGGCCGCCTCGTCATGCTCGACGTCGATGGTCGCCGACGCCCGGTAGTCCGCCACGATCGACCGAACCGCCTCACGGGAGGCGGTCAGGTAGGCGGAGCGGATGCCAGCGGGGATCGCGTCTGGGACCCTTGCCCAGATGTCCAGGAAATGGCCGAAGAACGCGTCTGCAGCGGAGGCGATCATCGTCTCCGGCAGCCCTGGCGGCTGGGCCATCAGGAACAGGTGAAAGCCGCGCACAGCGGACGTGCCCCGCATCGCCTCCCACGTGTCCAGGACCGGCAGGACGTCCAGCGCGGCCAGGTGGGTGATCACGCCGGGGTGGTCGAGGCCGGCCCGCACCGCGACCAGGGCACCCCGGTCATGCCCGGCCACGGCGAAGCGCTCGTGGCCAAGCAGGCGCGCGAGGGCGACAATATCGGCGGCCATCGTACGCTTGGCGTACACCCCCGCGCTGGTGCTGGCCGGCTTGTCGCTGCCGCCGTAGCCGCGCAGGTCGGGACAGATGACGAAGTGGTCTGCGGCCAGGTCGGCGGCGACATGGCGCCACGCCAGGTGGGTCTGCGGGAAGCCGTGCAGCAGCACGACCGGGCTGCCCGAGCCACCCACCGCGACGTTCAGCGCCACGCCGTCTGCGACAGCGATGCGCTGGTACCCGAAGCCGGTGATCTTCTGTTCCATGTCGATTCCCTTCTTTCCCGGCCAGGCTCGCGCGGGCCAGCAGCCAGGGGCACGCGGGCAGCCTCCGCTGCGGGAGGAAGCCCAGAGGACGGGGGTGACTGCCTAATCAGGCGCCGTGCCCGCGCCACCCCCGCCGGAAGAATGATCAGACAGCGGGAGAACCTCGCGGGACACGGGAGCGAGCACACGGACGGCGCCGACCGCACGGCGTACCCACAGCGCCAAGGGAGGCGCGCCTCCCAGCACCAGCGGTCAGCCTAGCCGACGAAGGGGCTGACGTACCAGGAAGATCGCCAGCCTGAGAAGCCGGCCAGCATGGACCCCGTGGCGACCACCGGTGTGCTCGCGGTCCGCCGTCCCATTCGAGCGACCTGTCCTGCCCATACTGCAGGCCGAGAAGCAACAGACCTGACCCGTTACGCGCAGCCAGCGTCAACGCCCAGTTCAACCGGCCCCGTGAATAGACACCCGGAAACGTGCCCGGATCAGGAGGCAACGGCCCAACGGCCGGATTCTCCATGGAACAACAACCAACCTTTTGCCTCGGTGCGTCGTGCAATAACTATGTGGGAAGCGCTGGGAGGTTGGTGATGAGCGAGGGCGAGCCGCCCGAAATCATCGGCTGGGATGACGCATCCTTCGAGGAGTTCGTCGCCGGCTCGTCAGCCCGCCTGTTCACGATGGCGAGGCTGCTGACGGGCGGGCACCGCGCTGAGGCCGAGGATCTGCTGCAGGGTGCGTTCGAGCGTGCCTACCGGCGCTGGGGGCGGATTACCCGCCGGGCTGACCCCGAGCGCTATGTGCGCCAGATCCTTGTCAACGCGTCGGTCGACCGGTGGCGGCGGCTGCGGCGCCACCCGGAGGCTCCGCTGGTGGTCACCGGAGCCGACCCGGGCACCGCGGACACGGCGGCGGCGGTCGCGGACCGTGATCTCCTGCTGCGCGGCCTCGCGGCGCTTCCCCCCAGGCAGCGGGCCGTCCTTGTGCTGCGGTACTTCGAGGACCTCTCCGAGGCCCAGACGGCGACGATGCTCGGCTGCAGCGTGGGGACCGTGAAGAGCCAGACCGCGCACGGGTTGGCGCGGCTGCGCGACTTCACCGGTGGGGCAGGCGACCGGGACGCCGGTACCCGGAAAGGCACGGTGCACCATGACTGACTTCGAGCGCAGGCTGCGGGCGGCCATGGCGGCCGCCGCCGAGCCGCCGCCGGCCGGGCTGCTGGATGGCATCCGCCGCCGGCACCGGCGCCATGTCCGTCGGGTCGGCGCCGCCTGCGTCGCGGCGGTGGCGGCCGTCGGGATCGCGGCCCCGCTGGTCACGCGTGGGATGCTGGCCGGCCCGGCTGGCACCGGCCCGGCCGCGCCGACCGCCAGCAGCCCGGCGGTCATCATCCCGTCGGCTGTGCCGACCAGCACACCCACCGCTGCGCCGGGCACCGTGCTCCGGGACTGCCAGTCCAATAACGACGGCACGCTGGGCTCGAACTGGAAGGCAGCCAGCGTGCACGCCGGCCCGGTGTGGTTCATCTACGCGCGGTCCAAGAGCAACCCGCCGTCCAGTCAGCGACTGACCGTCGGGAAGCTGACCGCCTCCGCCATGGTCATCGCGGTCAGCAACGCCCACACGGCCGTGGTGACGGCTGGCCCAGCGGTGAGGGGACGCTTCCGATTCCTGGCCAACTTCAACAGTGACGGGAATCCATACACCCTGGCCGAGGGCGCGCCGGGCCTGACGTTGGTCGGCTGCCCAGCCGGTCCGGCCGGGATCCATATCCCAGAGAGCTACGCGCCCGGGCTGACAATGTTCTGGGAAGGTTATGTCACCGACCTCCGGGGCTGCGTTCCCCTGGAGGTACGCACGTCACCGGCCAGTCGGCCGATCCGGGTCACCGTGCCCGCCGCCAATGGAGGGTGTGGCTCGTGACCGGCTGACCGGCGGAACGCCCCGCTAGGAGGCCACGCGGCCGCAGGTCAATCTCCGGAACCTTCGTTGCCATCCCCTCCTGGCGGGTAGAGCAGGCCGTAAATCTCAAGGTAAATCTGCTCTGGGTAGGGGATGTAGTCGATCACGGCACTGGCTTTCCCCCCTCCTTCGAAGGTAAAGGCCCCGTAGCCGAGGAGCCTGCCCCCGGTGGACCGCGCGAAAGCCAGATCCTTCAGCGTTGGCAGTGGGACCACCGTGATCCTGCGGCCGAACAGCCCGGAAGTCAGGATCAGCCGCTTCTCCGTGATGACTATGTACTGAACGGACCAGCTCATGACATCCGCGAAGAACCGCAGGATCAGGAACCCAGCGAGTGCCCACACGACGAGGTGTGCTGACCTGACGCCTTCGCGTATCACGCCCACAGCGACTGCCGCCAGCAGCCCGCCCGCCGCAGCCGTGAGAGTCGGCAGAAGCTTGGCCGGATGCTGCCGCAACGTAGCGACCGACTGTTCGTGCGGCAGCAGGTACCTGGCGGCAGCTACGGGAGCGCTGGCAGTCTCAAACAGCCTCACCTGGCGACCCTCCCGCTGAATGACAGGGCGGCTGACCGCACATCTGCTACAGCGCGTTCTCCGGCCGGCTGGCCTCCCGCGTGTGTTGCCGGGCCAGGCCGGTCGGGAGATGGCCGCCCAGTCAGCAAGCTGGCACAGAGTAGCGTGCGCGTTGGCGAATGCAGGTGCGCCGGGAAAAGCGGTATGAGCGGCTGCGTCCGCGGTGTCGGCGTTATCTGGCAGATTTCCTGCGAGGCGACCTGAGTGGCACGGTAGTGATGAATCGCCCTGCTGCCATCGTCCAGCACCACCACCCAGGCGCCGTTGTCCGACAGGACATAGCCGATGAATTCCTGCCCCGAGCTCAGGGTGATCGCCTCTGCGGGCAGCCAGGGTTGCTTTATCAGCCCCGCATGGAAATCATTAGAAAGCGGGAATGGATACAGGCGAGCGATGACGGTATGAGCACCAGGCAGGCAACGGTTGCGGCCGTCCTGGCGGTCACAGCAAGGCCCAATCCCATAAACTCAGGAGCAGAAGGAATGCGAACAACGCTGCGAGGAAGCCCGAAATTATCAGGATCAGTAAATTGCGATTAGTTATCACGCCCCAGTCTTTGCCCGCGAGGTGAAGAGCGGACGGCTGGGCTATCACCACCGGGGACATGAACGCGGTCGCCAGGAGCGTCAGGATGGCCGGCATCACGCGGTTGAAGAAAAGGAGCAGCAGCGCGAGATAAGGTATGAAAATAGGCACGAGCGGGATGATCGTGCCGAGCAGTGTGTCGAAATAGCCGCCTGAGGAGACTATCGCGGAGGCGGTTACCGGATTGTAGTCGGAGACAATCAGCAACCTGACGACCGAAATAAGGAGCAGCCCGACGGGTGACACGATAAAGGCGATGGTGGCCGACCGGCCCAGGCGGCCAGGAACGTCATAGATGCCCCGGTAAGGCTGCCAGGCGCGGCCAAGCGACTGGCGGGCATCATCTGCCGAGCCGGTTTGCCCCCCACCCGCCATGGCAGGGGAGTCTACGCCGGCCAATGTGATATCGGCCAGATTATGTTGTTGACGTAGGCTGTATTGTAATACGCGATTTACTTAGTTATTAGCTGTACTTGACTATTCCTTTACTCTGAGAGCTGGGGGAGATCCCAGCTCCCTGACGGGGGACGGAACCTGCATGGCATGAGGCTGCCAGCGGGGCGGACAGATCGGTGCCCAGGTGCGCCGGCGGTGCAACCAGGGCTGCTACTAGCCCAGCTCAGTGAGTGATCCAGCCCTTCTCGCCAGGGTCCACACGCGGTGGATGACTCCAGCGGGCTCGACGCAGCTGATCCCGCGTCAACCCGACGGAACCCCGGAAACCAGCAGAGCTGATGTCAGCACCGCTGAAGTCCGCGCCGGTGAGGACAGCGTGGTGGGTGAAGTCGGTTGAGTCGAGGTTAGCGTTATTGAGGTTGGCGCCTTTGAGGTTGGCGCTCTCAAGGCTTGCTCCGGGCAACTCGGCGTGTCCAAGGTCGGCGCCGTGGAGGTCAACACCCGTAAGGTCAGCAGGAAAGATATCGCATTTCAGGCGGGTAAGGTCGATGTGACGTCCGGCTTGGTGTAGAACCTGGAGGCCAGCAGTGACGGATTGCGGTGGTCCGGAGAAGGCGGCCAACTTCGGAACCATGTTCCGGCAGAGATGGCCGCGGACAAATGACAAGACGACCCCATAGGCGGTGCCGGCGTCGCCAGGTGAGTCCCGTGCCACTCGTGCCAAGGTGAACATCCCGCCGGCCTGGACGTTCTCATCGCTGCTGCCGAGTTCGTCCACACCATTCTTGAACCGCTCGGTGACCAACCCCTGCTCGGCGGTGCGCGCGCTCTGCCAGCTTAAGAACAACGTGCCTGACGTCCCGACAAGGCCGGCGAGCCCAGCCAGGAAGACGCCGACGATGCCCAGCGCCTTGAAGAACTCCCTGCGCCGACTCGGTGACGTCGTTCCTACGTGAGCAGACGGTGCTTGTGCAGACATGAGCATCCTCCCTTTGCGATCGGAACCGTGATGTCCACCGCGACCATGCACCTGCCGCGGGGCTGTCTACGATGGCTGCTCATCGACGCGTTCGCTTCAGCGGCTTGTCGGCGGGCGGCGACCATTCTGACGGCCGGTTGACTTGCAGCTGCCTGCCGCCACCACAGCCGCGACGCCACCCGGACCCTGGCTACCGTCGGCCTCAGCACAGGTTCTCGTCTCTGATGTCGCCTGACGCGGCGCTGACCTGGACTGGTGCGGGACCTCTCACCGGCCTGTCGTTACATTTCTCTCATTGATCTGGCATTTTCCTCAGCGGCCGGTTGTCTCATAGGCCACCGGCGACGCGGAGCACCGCGCCCGTTACGTATGAGGCTTCGGGCCCGAGCAGCCATGCGATGGCCGGGGCAACCTCGCCGGGTTCACCTGCCCGGCCCAGCGGTATGTTCGCGGCGACGCGGTCCGGGCGGCCGGCGTCTCCGGCTGCCGCGTGGATGGCGGTGCGGATTGTCCCCGGAGCCACGGCGTTGACGCGGATCTGGTCATTGGCGAGTTCCTTGGCCAGGCCGACGGTGAGTGCCTCGACTGCCGCCTTGGCGGCGGCGTAGTGGACGTACTCGTGCGGGGAGCCGAGTGTGGCTGCAGCGGAGGAGAGGTTGACGATGGCTCCGCCCCGCCCTCCGCGGCGTACTGACATGACCTTGCTGGCCTGCCGGGCGCAGAGGATCACGCCGAGGAAGTTCACATCGATGACCCGCCGTATCACCTCGACGGGAGTGTCGGCGAGATCGCCGATGTGAGCGGTGACACCAGCATTGTTCACTACGCCGGTCACCATGCCCACCTGGCTGGCTGTGATGGAGAACAATCGTTCCACGTCGTCCTGGAGGGTGATATCTACCTTGGCCAGGACGCACCGCGCTCCGGCGGCCTGCGCCTGGGCGGCGGTCTCCCGGGCTGCACTGTCGTCTTTCCGGTAGGCGAGGGCGAGGTCATGGCCGGCCTGGGCCAGATGGACAGCGGTTGCTGCCCCGATACCGCGGCTGCCCCCAGTGATGATGGTGATGGGCCGGTCACCGTTTTTCATTTTGCCGCCACCTCCGCTGTGGTGTTTCGTGTCGGCGAACTGGTAGCCGCCCCTGCGGTACCTCACACGGACGCAGCCAGCCCGAGACTCACGGCCCGACGGCACAGCCTGATCCTGTCACCGGGACGGCACGCGAGCACGGCACCCAGCACACAGCAGTCATCTACTTTCCTACTAGCTGGTAACGTCACGGCATGGCCGAGGACAGGCAGGAACCGCAGCCGCTGGCGCACGGCGGAGTGCTCGCCGTCGCGGCGGCGCGCGCACACGGGGTGTCCACGATGTTCACCCTGTCCGGGGGGCACGTCTTCCCGTTGTACGACGGCGCGGTCACCGCTGACCCGCCGATGCGCCTGCTTGATGTCCGGCACGAGCAGACGGCGGTGTTCGCCGCCGAGGCGACCGCGCGGCTGACCCGGACTCCAGGCCTCGCCGTGCTCACCGCCGGGCCCGGGGTGACCAACGGCGTGAGCGCGATCACCACCGCGTACTTCAACGGGTCTCCGGTGGTCGTGCTGGCCGGCCGGGCCCCCGACTACCGGTGGGGGTCCGGCAGCCTCCAGGAGTTCGATCACCCAGCGCTGCTCGCGCCGATCACCAAGCGGGCGTGGACTGAGCACGAGACGGCCACAATCGGCCCGGCGGTGGACGAGGCGTTCCGGCTGGCCACCGCCCCGCACCGGGGGCCGGTCTTCCTTGACTTCGCGCTGGAGGCCCTGTTCGGCCAGGCCGGGACCGGAACCGGAACTGGAGGGATCGGCGAGGCAGGAGGGACCGGCGAGGCGGGGGGAGGGGCCGACCGCGGCTTCGGAAGGATCAACGGGTCGAGCGGGGCAGGAGGGACTGGCGAGACCGGCGGGTCCGCGACAACGGCCCCGGCAGACGCGGATCCCGATCAGGTCAGCCGGGTCGCGAGACTGATCGCCGGGTCCAGCCGTCCCGTTCTCGTGCTCGGCTCGGACGTGTGGACTGGTGGCGCGGAATACGTCGCGTGCCAGGCAGCGGAGGAACTCCGGCTTCCGGTGATCACGAACGGCCAGGGCCGGGGGATTCTGCCGGCCGGCCATGACCTGCTCGTCACGCGCGCACGTGCCGTGGCATTCCGCGAGGCGGACCTGGTCATCGTCGTCGGCACGCCGCTGGACTTCCGGCTCGGTTACGGCGAGTTCGGCGGGAAGGACGGGGCGGCGCCCGCTCGCGTGGTGCACGTAGCCGACGCACCCGGCCAGGTCGCCGGGCACTGCCCGCTGGCCGCGTCTTACGCGGGCGACCTGGCCGCGTTCTTCGCCGCGCTGGCCGCGGCAGTAACCGGCGCGGCCACACGGGCCCGCACAGCCGACCCAGCAGCCCGCCCAGCCGACCCAGCCGGGCCGGCACGCCCAGCCGGGCCGGCACACCCAGCCGGGCTGGCGCGCCTCGCCGGGCTGGCGCGCCTCGCCGGGCCGGCACACCTGGCCCGGTCACCCTGGGAGGAGTCCTGGCTGCCTAGGCTGCAGGCGGCGGTCAAGGACGCTATGGCGGCCGACAGCGCCCTGCTGGCCAGCGCGGCGGACCCGATCCACCCGATGCGGATCTACGGCGAGCTTGCCCCGCTGCTCGACGACGACGCCGTGGTCATCGGCGACGGCGGGGACTTCGTCTCGTACGCCGGCAAGTACATCGAACCGAAACGGCCTGGTAGCTGGCTCGATCCCGGCCCGTATGGATGCCTGGGCACCGGGCTCGGATACGCCATCGCCGCGCGGGTCGCCCGGCCCTCCGGGCAAGTAGTGCTGCTGCTCGGGGACGGTGCGGCCGGCTTCTCGCTGATGGACGTCGACACCCTGGTCCGCCACCGGCTGCCGGTGGTGATGATCTGCGGCAACAACGGGATCTGGGGACTGGAGAAGCACCCGATGCAGGCGATCTACGGCTACGACGTGGCCGCCGACCTGCAGCCACAGTGCCGTTACGACCAGGTGGTCGCGGCCCTCGGCGGCGCGGGGGAACTGGTCACCAAGCCCGGTGACATCGCCCCTGCGCTGCGCCGGGCCTTCGACTCGGGGGTCCCGTACCTGGTCAACGTGATCACCGACCCCGCGGTCGCCTACCCCCGCTCCACCACAGGCATCTGAACCGTTGCAAGTCAGTGCACTCTGGTGAGTGCGTGGCTGGCAGCCGGGTCTTGCGGCCCGGCGGTCCCGGAGCTTGGCCAGCGCGCGGGAGGCCTGGCTCTTGACGTTGCCCACGGAGCAGCCGAGGGTCGCGGCGACCTCGGTTTCCGTCATGTCCATCCAGTACCGGAGCACCACCACGGAACGCTGCCCCGGCGGCAGGCTCATCAGCGCGGTCATTAAGGCCGAACGCTGATCGCGCTGGCTGGTCAGGTCGGCCTGACCGGGTTCCGGCAGCGTGTCGCTGGGCTGCTCGATCACCCGGCGCTTGCGGAACATGCTGCGGCTGGCATTGACCACGATCCGCCGCACGTACGCATCCGGATCGCCGGCCCGGTGCACCCGCGGCCAGGACGCATACGCCTTCACCAGCGCGGTCTGGGCCACATCTTCGGCCAGCCCCTGATCACCACTGAGGCCGTAGGCGAGCCGGACCAGCCTCGGCCACCGGCTCCGCACGAAATCGGTGAACTCGGCTTCCGCAGCAGCGTCCATGGCGACCTCCTCTCCCCGTCAGACCACCAGCAACCGGGAAACCGTTGCACGGCCGCCGGCACGTGGGAGGACTATGGAATTCGTGAGCAGTCCGAACGTGAGCAACACAGACTTCTGCGACCGCTGCGGCGGCCGCGCGAGCGACGGTGATCACGCGCAGTGCGCCGCCGCCCGCGCGCTTGAGCCGCCCAGGTACTGCGTCCAGTGCGGGCGCCGGACCATCGTCAAGGTGACGCCGCACGGCTGGTCAAGCCGGTGCGCCCGGCATGGCGTCGTCACACCGACAGCCTGATCCCAACAGCTGACCGCCGACCCGCCGACGCATGGCGGCCGGTTCCATGATCACGGAATATTCCTGGTCACACATATGACGACGGGAACATTCCGTAGTAATAGGACGAAGCGCTGGAGGCGGCTGTTTCTGCCGGAGGCTGTCGAGATGGGACGTCCTCCTGGTGCGAGTGATCATGGAAAAGTGGGTCGGGAGCGCGCCACATCGGGGCCGCACGGCACCGGGAGCCGCGCCAAGGCGACACCGGCCGGGCCAGGACGACACCGGCAGGCGAGGCCGGACGGCGCAGGGGCGCAGGCGGCTGCCGTTACTCGACGATCGCGATGAGGTCGCCTTCCTGGACCACGTCGCCCTCGGCGACCGCCAGCTTGGTCACCGTCCCCGGGGCTTCGGCCAGGACCGGGATCTCCATTTTCATCGATTCGAGGATGACCAGGGTGGCGCCAGATGTTCGCGACCATTTCCGCGCGGATTTCGGCCACCCATCTCTCCTCTCCGGTCAGGGCCGCAGCCGGGCGACCAATGACGTGTCATAAGAACCGCTGGCGAATTCGCGGCTGTCGAGCAGTTCGGCATGGAACGGCAGGTTCGTCTTGAGCCCGCTGATGCGGAACGAGGCTATCGCGTCCCGTGCACGGCTGAGTGCCTCGTCGCGGGTGGCCCCGTGCACGCACAGCTTGGCCAGCAGCGGGTCATAGAACGGGGTGACCTGATTTCCGGCCTGGTATCCGGCATCCACCCGGATACCCTCCCCGGACGGTTCCGCCCATTCCGTGATCGTGCCGGGGCTGGGCAGGAACCTGCGCGGATCCTCGGCATAGACCCGAAATTCACAAGCATGCCCACCATACCGAACGAATTCCGGATCGAAACTCACCTTCTCCCCCGCGGCGACCAGGAACTGCTGCTCGACAAGGTCGATCCCGGTGACCATCTCGGTAACCGGGTGCTCCACCTGGAGCCTGGTGTTCATTTCCAGGAAGACGAAATCATCCGCCTCGGCGTCGACGAGGCACTCGACGGTTCCCGCGCCGCGGTAGCCGACTGCCTCCCCGGCGCGCACGGCGGCCTGGAGCATGCGCTCCCGCAGCGCGGCGCCGACACCGGGCGAGGGAGTTTCCTCGGCGACCTTCTGATGCCGCCGCTGGACCGAGCAATCCCGTTCGCCGAGAGTAAGTATCCGGGAATCGTTAAGGCCGAGGATCTGGATTTCGACGTGGCGGGCGCGGGCGATGTAACGCTCCAGCAGGATCGCGGGGCTGCCGAAGAAGCGCTCCGCCCGCGAGCGCGCGGTGTCGAACGCGGCCCGCAGTTCCCCTTCGCCGGCCGCGGCGCTCATGCCGATGCCGCCCCCGCCGGCCGCGGCCTTGACCATGACCGGGTAGCCGATCCGGCGGGCCTGGGCGGCCGCCTCGTCGGCGTCGGTGACCGGAACCCTGGTCCCGGCGGCGACCGGCACGCCGGCCTGCTCCATCAGGTTCCTGGCGTTGATCTTGTCGCCCATCTGCTCGATGGCCGAGGGAGGCGGGCCGACCCAGATCAGTCCCTCGGCGGTGACCAGCCGGGCGAAGTCCGGGTTCTCCGACAAGAACCCGTAGCCCGGATGGATAGCGCGGGCCCCGGTCTTGCGGGCCGCGGCCAGGATGGCCCCGGTGTCAAGGTAGCTGCGGGCGGGCGGCGGCGGCCCGATCGGCACCGCCTGGTCCGCGTCCCGCACGTAGGGCAGTTCGGCGTCGGCCTCGGAGTAGACGGCGACCGTCCGGATGCCCATCCGGCGCGCGGTGGCGATCACGCGTCTGGCGATCTCACCGCGGTTGGCGACCAGGACGGACTCGAACACGGCCGAAGCCTACATGCGGGCCGGATGCCGGCGCCCGGCGACCTTGCTCAGCGCCTCCACGACCCCGGGATCGTACTGGGTCGCGGTGTCCAGGCGGAGTCGTTCCAGCGCCGCCGTGGTGCGGTCGCGGTCGGTGGACCCGCCCACCAGGTCGTCGAAGGCGTTGGCGGCCCGGATGATCCGGCTGCCGACCGGCGGGCCCGGCCCGGTGCTGCCCGGCCCGGTGCTGCCCGGCCCCGTGCTGCCCGGCCCCGTGCTGCCCGGCCCCGTGCTGCCCGGCCCCGTGCTGCCCGGCCCCGTGCTGCCTGACCCCGTGCTGCCTGACCCCGTGCTGCCTGACCCCGTGCTGCGCCACGGGCGGTCCTGGCAGCGCACGATCTCCGCGACCCGGTCGAGGACGCCGGCCTGCTCGATGACGCTCGCCCCCAGCTCGGCGATGCGCCGCTGGTCCTCGGGCGAGACGAGCACCGTGGCGCCGCCGGGGATCGGGTCCGGCAGCGACAGCTGGCCGATGTCGTGCATGAGCGCGGCGTACTCGAGCTCGAGCAGGTCGGGCTCGTTCATGCCGAGTTCCCGGCCCACCGCCACGGCGAGCCTGCCGACCCGGTGCGAGTGGCCGTCTTCCACGTACCCGCCGACCTCGGTGACCCTGGCCAGGGCCCGGACGGTCTGCAGGTAGGTGGAGCGGATCCCGGCGTACCTGCGGAACGCGACCTGGGTCACCAGCAGCGGGGCGATGAGGATGGCCAGCGCGACCAGCCCCATCTCGTCGGCCGCGAGCGCGATGAGCATGGCGGACGCGCCGACCGCCGCGCCGAGCTGCCACTGCACGCGGATCTCGTCGACCAGCGCCACCCTGAACCTGGCCCGCAGCGCGTCTGCCCTGATCAGCGCCCTGATCACGCACTCGGCGAACCAGCCGGCCACGACCAGCCCGGCCATCACCGTCAGCGCCACCCACACGTGCATGCTGAGCATGGCCAGGCCGGACAGCGGCCGGAACACAAAGGCCACGAACGCCACCGCAAGGAGCCGCGACGCCATCCCGGCCACCCCGGCCGGCCGGCCGGCCGCCAGGTGCGGCAGCGCTCCGACGGTCATGCCGACGGCCGTGACCGCGATGACCTGCATGGCGGGCTGACGCGCCGGGACGAATCCGATCTGCAGGACGAGGGCGTAGCCGAGCCCGCCCGCGCTGCCGATGGGGGCGGCCTCCCGGTCGCCGGGCAGCGAGAGCCTGAGCAGCTCGCCGAAGGCGATGAGCGCACCGAACGCTACGGCATCGCGCGGCTGCGTCAGCCCGAGGGCGGCGGTCTGCGCCACCGCGGCGACGAGCAGCATGCCTGCCGCGGCCAGAAGCAGGAGCTGGCCCGGGTCCATCGATTGCCACGATGGCGGGCGTGCCTGGCGCTGCTGTGCTGTCACGCTTCCCCCGCCGGTTAGCGGCTCTCGACCACCCGGAGCGGCGCGGTCGGGTCGTCGTGGTCCTGCGCGCTCATCCCGCCCGCGAAGCCGGGTGGCACCACCGTGGTGTCCGGGCGGTCCCAGCCCTCCCGGTCCAGCGCCCTGACGAACGCGTCGACGAGCACCGGGTCGAACTGCGTGCCCGACCACTTGCGCAGCTCGGCGATCGCTTCGTCGATCCGCCTGGCGCCCCGATACGAGCGGGTGGAGGTCATCGAGTCGAACGCGTCCGCGACCGCGATGACCCGTGCGAACTCGGGGATCTCGTCCCCGGCCAGGCCCAGCGGGTAGCCCTTGCCGTCCACCCGCTCGTGGTGATGCATGATGCCGGCCAGCGCTTCCTCCAGGAACCCGATCTGCCGGACGATCTCCAGGCCGCGCATCGGGTGCAGTTGGATGGCGGCCAGCTCCTCCTCGCTCAGCGGGCCCGTCTTCTGCAGCACCTTGGTCGGCACGCCGAGTTTCCCCACGTCGTGCAGCATGCCGGCGTACCGGATGGCCTCGACCCGTTCCGCGTGCATGCCGACCTGGCGGGCCAGCATGGCCGCGCCCCTGGAAACCCGCTCGCTGTGGCCCCGGGTGTAGAAATCCTTGGTCTCGACGGCCTGGCAGAGCGCCGCCATGGTCGCGTCGTAGGCACGCTCCTGGGCGGCGAACTGGCCGATCGCCCAGCGGGCGACGAACAGCGGGATCAGCACGAGGACCGCGGCGAAGATGCTCACCAGGCTCCACAGCGCGGCGATGAGCAGGCCCAGCGTCGCAAACCCCAGGTCGGATACGAGCAGCAGCGGCAGGTGAACGCCGAGGCGGGCCCGGCGCGCGGACTCCGGCGGCGGAAGCAGCAGGAGCATGCCCGAGAGCAGGCCGTGGTTGACGACGACGTGCACCGCCGCCGCGGCGGCGAAGGGCGCGATGATCCCGGGGAAGGACGACTTCTGCGGCACGCCCACCGTGCCGCCCAGCGTGAGGTAGGTCTGGCCGGCCGCGAACGCGCTCAGCGTGTACATGGCCGCGTTGAAGGCCCGCTGGGCAACGTACAGGCCGCGCCGCATGCTCAGCAGGGAGGTGACGCCGACCAGGGCCGCGCCGAGCGGGCCGAGCATCACCACCGCGGCCAGGGTGGCCGACGAACTGGCCGACCAGGCCGACTGGCGCGAGGTGAGAGTGGTGGGCGTGGAGTCGCAGACCAGGAAGAGGATCGCCAGCACCAGCAGGATCAGTATCCACCGGCTGACGCCCAGGTCCAGGCGCCGGTGGAGGTAGATCGAACAGGCCAGCAACACGGCGGCCGCGGTCAGCACCGCGGCCATGTAGAGCCATGCGGCCCGCGACAGCCTGCCCACGGACCCCCCCTCGGATCTTGCGCTGGGCGTTCTACCCGACACTTAGGGTAACGCCATAACCCCGATCCGCGAAGCCCCAAACATTAGCATCGACGCTCAGTAGTCAGCTAACTACAAATAGTGGTCAATGGGTCACGCTTAGGCCGGTGACCTGCGGGAATACCGTCTGGCTACTGTGTGCCGGAATCGGCAGATATCTCGGTGATCTCCAGGGTCGCCCGGACCTGCCGGATGCGGGTGAGCACCTTGATCCGGAGCTCGCCGGGCACGGCGTCGTGGCCGCAATGCTTGTGCACGAGGCGCTTCACCGCCTCCTCCAGGCCGTACTCCCGCAGACAAGGGCCGCATTCGTCGAGATGCTGGCGAATCTTCGCACAGGCCGCTTCGTCGGCTTCCCCGTCGAGGTAGGAGTAGACCCGCTCAAGTACCTCACTACAGGGCACCTCATGAGGCTTTCCGCAGCTCATGTCGCGTCCCTTCCAGGCTCTTCACCCTCCAGAGGCGACTCGGGTCCGGTCGCCGACGCCGCCCTTACCAGGCCGCGATCGGCCGCGTAGTCCTGAAGCAGATCGCGCAGTTGCCTGCGCCCGCGGTGCAACCGCGACATCACGGTCCCGATCGGTGTGCCCATGATGTCGGCGATCTCCTTGTACGCGAAACCCTCCACGTCGGCCAGGTAGACCGCGATGCGGAACTCCTCGGGGAGCGCCTGCAGGGCCCGCTTGACATCCGAGTCGGGCAGCCGCTCCAGGGCCTCGGCCTCAGCCGACTTCAGCCCGGAGGACGTGTGCTCAGCTGCCCGGGCCAACTGCCAGTCCTCGACTTCCTCCGCACCCGACCGCTGCGGCTCCCGCTGCTTCTTACGGTAGGTGTTGATGAAGGTGTTGGTGAGGATCCGGAACAACCACGCCTTCAGGTTCGTGCCGGGCTGGAACTGGTGGAACGAGGCGTACGCCTTGGCGAAGGTCTCCTGCACCAGGTCCTCGGCATCCGCCGCATTGCGCGTCATCCGCATGCCGGCCGAGTAAAGCTGATCCAGATAAGGCAGCACGTCATGCTCGAAGCGCTCGCTTCGCTCCTCGAGTGTCTCTGGGACCTGACCCACCCCCTCGGAGATCTCCGTCACCGGCCACTGGCGTCGACCGTATGCGCGGGAGGATACATCCCCGGGATACCCCGGCTCGAAGCGAGCCAGGGTGGGTGCGTTCGCCCTCGGGGGGCTGTTGACTACGACCACGCTCGGTGCAACATGCGGTGCAACTGCTTCATTCCGTCATTTCCCGCAGGCGGGCGCGCCGCGGGCGGGCGAGATGAGCAGCGCGTCCTTGCCGTTAGGTCAGGTGAGGTTCGGGCAGTGACGGGGGAAGATGTCCGGTAAGGGCTGTGTGGGCACCTGTCGTCGCGGCGACGCTTCGCTCCTGTCACTCTGACGGGCCGCCGGCGCGGCGCACGCAGCCCGCGGTGGATGGAGTCATGGTGGCGGCCAGTGGGACCAGTGCGACCAGTGCGACCAGTCCCCTTGCCGTCCTTGGGTCAGGCCCGCTGACCGCCTACTGGCGGTTCCAGCGGGCCGTGGCGGCGGCGCAACTCAATGCCTGGCTGCCGCGCACCGGCCAGCTTCTCGTCGATATCTCGGGACCACAGTCACGCGGAGCAGTCCAGGCGGCCGCCGCCGGCCACGTTGTGCTGCGAGTGTCGCCCACGCCCCCGGCTGCGCCCGCGCTCACCAGGGCCCGCGTCGGGCGCGGCCGGCTCGCCACGGTCGTGGCCGATTCGGCGGACCTGTCCTTCCTCGCCGACGGCTGCGCGGACGGCGTGATCGCCGACGACGGCGCGCTGTCCAGGCACCTCATGGCGGAGGACGTCGCGGCCGAGATCGCCCGGGTGCTGCGGCCTGGCGGCCAGCTCTTCGCCTGCGTGGACTCACTCGTCCTCGGCATGGCCATCCTGGCCGAGCAGCATCACTGGGCCCACCTGACCGACCTGCCGCACGCCGAGGTGGTCCTCATCCCGTGGCCGGACGGCTCCATCACGCGGTGCTTCGGCAGCCAGCACCTCACCGATCTGCTGACCGAGGCCGGGCTGGAGGTCCACTGGATCCGGCCGCGCACGGTGCTGTCGCCCTCCATGGTCGACCACGTCCTGCGCAAGGACCCGGGCTCCATCGCGCGCCTGATCCGGGCCGAACTCGGCGCGGTCGGCGATGGGCGTTCGGGCGATGAATCGTTCGGTATCTACCTACTGGCCACGGCCAGCAAGCCCCGTCCGGGACGCAAGAGCGGCCCGGAGCGCAAGAGCGGCCCGGGGAGTAAGAACGGCCCGGGGCGCAAAAACGGCCCGGGGCATGAGAATTAGTGGCGGCGGTCACGCTTCGACTGGCAGCTTACGCAGCGCGCCGCTTCCGGCCGGGCCTCCAGGCGCCCCTCCGGGATGGGCGCCCCGCAGTCCACGCAAGTCCCGTAGGTACCCTCCTGGATGCGCTGCAGGGCGTTCAGCACCTCGGTGCGCTGCGAATTCGCGGAGGCGAGCACGGCCTCGGTGCGATCCGCCTCGGACAGCCTGTTCCCCGCGTCCGCTGGATCCTGCGGCGTCTCGGCCGCGCTCCCATCCGGCTTCTCCCCCAGCAACACCGCGATAGACCTGTCCAGCTCGTCACGAGCCGCCTCAAGGCGCTTGCCAGCAATAGCAGTATCCACGGAGCCTCTCCCTCCTTTCGTCAAGGCTCCGGCAGCGCACTGAGCCGGCTTGGCCGGCGGCGCTGCAGGGGTCTCTAGAACAACCTGTCAGCGGCGCCGCGGGAGGCATCGCTGTGATCTCCGGCCGCGGCACGCCCGGCTCCGGCTGGCGCCGTCTCGGCTGGCGCCGTCCCGGCCTGCGCCGTCCCGGCTGGCTCAGCATCTGGATCCACTGGCTCCATCAGCTGGGGGCCGTTGTGCCGCACCGAGTTGACCTCTGTGGAGACCGGATATGAGGTGAGCCCGCTCGATACGGCCGGAGCCAGCAGGGCGTGCAGAGCCGCCTCGTCCGCCTGCCCGGGATCGAGCCAGTCCGCCCACCGCGCGGGCTCGATCACCATGGGCATCCGGTCGTGAATCCTGCCCACCTCGTCCTGCGCCCGGGTGGTGATGATCGCGGCCGTCCACAGCCATGCGTCCGGGTCGCCGTCGGGCATCGTCTGGTCCCGCCAGAGCTCATAGACGCCCGCGAACGCCAGGACGCTGCCGTCGGCCCGGTGGATGAAATAAGGCTGCTTGCGGGCGCGCGGGCCGTCCCCGGCGGCCTGCCACTCGTAGAAGCCGTCCGCCGGGAGCAGGCACCGTCGACGGGCGAAGGCACGGCGGAACGCCGGCTTCGTGCTCACCGTCTCGGCCCGCGCGTTGATCAGGCGGCTGCCGATCGAGAGGTCCTTGGCCCAGAACGGCACGAGGCCCCACCGGACGACCCGCAGTTCGCGGACCGCGTCCTGGCCGTCCGGCGACGGGGCGCCGCTTTTCGCAGCGGCGGACTCAGGCGCAGCGGAACCAGGCGCGGCTGGCTTCTGCGCGGCCGGCGTCTGCCCGGCTGGCTCGCGCCCGGCTGGCTCGCGCCCGGCTGGCTCGCGCCCGGCTGACTCGCCCGCGGCGGGCTCAGACGCCGCTGACTCGTCCGCAGCGGACTCAGGCGCGGCGGCCTCGCGCGCGCCGCTTTCCTTGCGGGTGAGGACCGCATAAACGGGTTTCGTCGGGGCCACGTTGTAATCGGGCTGCAGCGATTCGGTGACGCGGTCACGCTCCACGCGGAACTCCTCAAGGAGTTCCTGGCGCGTTCGCGCAGACGCGTACCTGCCACACATCTCGTCACCCCGTCGTCACCTAGGCGGCCCGAGTGGGCACATCCTGAGTAGCACAGATCAGGAGAATTACAGAATGTGCCGATTCATAACCACGATCATGCTTTGCCAAACCTGGCGGGCCGGTGCTGCGCCGGGCTCGCCGCGAAACCATGGTTGTTCCCTCTTTCCCGTCATCCAGTCCCGGACGGCCCCGGAACCGGCCCGGACTACTACGCTCGCAGCATGGACGGCGCGCAGGAAACCGACCGCGGACCTGCCCGGCACTGGCAGGCACCCGTGGCGGGCGGCCCTGTCCGGGCCGCCCTGCGGCTGCCGGGTTCCAAGTCCATGACGAACCGCGCTCTGGTGCTCGCCGCGCTCGCCGACGGGCCTGGCATCGTGGCCAACCCGCTCCGGGCCAGGGACACGCTGCTGATGGCCGGGGCGCTCACCGCGCTCGGCGCCAGCGTCGAGGATTCCCCGGCCGGGTGGCGCGTGACGCCGGGCACGGCCACCGGCGACGTGCGGGTGGACGTCGGGAACGCGGGCACCGTCATGCGTTTCGTGCCGCCCGTGGCCACCCTGACCAGGGCCGCCGCGGAGTTTCACGGCGACGCCCGGGCTGCGCAGCGCCCGATCGGCCCGATCATCGACGGTTTGCGGGAGATCGGGGCCGTCGTCGACGACGGGGGCCGCAGCGCCATCCCCTTCACCGTGCACGGCACGGGGTCGCTGGCGGGTGGCGTGGTCACCGTGGACGCGTCCGCCTCCTCCCAGATGGTGTCCGGGCTCCTGCTCGCGGCGCCCCGCTACGACAAGGGCGTGGAAGTCCGCCACCGCGGCCCGCGGGCCCCGTCTGCCCCGCACATCGCCATGACCGTGCAGATGCTGCGCGATGCTGGGGCCGAGGTCGAAGCGGGAACCCAGCATCTGGCCGTCGGCAGCCCCGGCGACGGCGAGCTTCCAGACACCTGGGTGGTCCGCCCTGGAGTCATCGGCAGCAGCACAATATCCGTTCAGCCTGATCTTGTTAATGCAGCGCCGTTCCTGGCCGCGGCCCTGGTCACCGGCGGCACCGTCACCATTCTCGACTGGCCGGCGACAACGTCGCAGCCGGCCAGGCAGATCCTGGACATGTTCGCCAGGCTGGGCGCGGCGTGGGAGCGCACGCCCAGCGGGCTGACCGTTACCGGGACGGGCGGCATCCGCGGGATCACCGCCGATCTCAGCGACGTGAGCGAGATCTCCCCGGTCCTCACCGCGCTCGCGGCGCTGGCGGATTCGCCGTCCGTGCTCACCGGGATCGGGCACCAGCGGCTGCAGGAGACGGACCGGCTCGCGGCGCTCGCGCACGAGATCAACGCCCTGGGCGGCGAGGTGACCGAACTCGCCGACGGACTGTACATCCGCCCGCGCCCGCTGCGCGCCGACGGCGTGTTCGCCAGCTACGACGACCACCGGCTCGTGATGGCCGCAGCCGTGCTCGGCCTGGCGGTGCCCGGCATCGAGGTGGCCAACGCGGCGACCGTCGGGAAGACCTTCCCGGAGTTCACCGGGCTGTGGGCGGCAATGCTGGAAGCGCAGGAGAGCGCGCCCTGAGCAGGCGGCCTGGCCACGCCGGCCTTGACGAGGACGACGTGCGGGTCCGGCCCGGACGGGGCTCACGCCCGCGCACCCGGCAGCGGCCCGCACACGAAAGCGCGGTCGAAGGGTTCGTGGCCAGCGTCGACCGCGGCCGGTACGGGGTCGTCATCGGCGACCGGGTGGTCACCGCGATGACGGCCCGCGAGCTCGGGCACCGTGGCGTGGTGGTCGGCGACCAGGTCGCACTGGCCGGGGACATCTCGGGCGCGCCCGGCACGCTGGCCCGGGTGGTCCGGGTGGAGCCACGCTCGTCGGTCCTGCGGCGCTCCGCCGACGACACTGACCCGGTGGAACGCATCGTCGTGGCCAACGCGCACCAGCTGGCCATCGTGTGCGCGCTCGCCGATCCGCCGCCCAGGCCGCGGCTCATCGACCGGTTCCTGGTCGCCGCCTACGACGCCGGGCTCAGCCCCCTGCTCTGCCTGACCAAGGCCGACCTGGCGCCGCCGGACTCCATCCTCGCCGTGTACGGGCCGCTGGGCACCGCGAACGTCGTCCTCGGGCGGCCGCTCACCGACGCCAACCTCGACCCACTCCGCGAACTGCTCGTCGACCGGGTCACGGTGCTGGTCGGCCACTCGGGGGTAGGCAAGTCGACCCTGGTCAACGCCCTCATCCCGGGAGCGGACCGGGCAGTGGGAACGGTCAGCCCGGTGACGGGCCGGGGGCGGCACACGTCCTCGTCGGCGGTCGCGCTCCGGCTGCCGGGAGGCGGCTGGCTGATCGACACGCCCGGGCTGCGCGGGTTCGGCCTGGCCCATGTGGCCCCCGCCCGCGTGGTGCGCGCGTTCCCCGACCTGGCCCCGGGAACGGCCGCCTGCCCACGCGGATGCACGCACCTCGAGCCCGACTGCGCGCTCGACGACTGGGTGCGGGACCAGGGCGGCGACGCGCGGCTGGTGACGCGGCTCGA
>WNFD01001516.1_pt1 | contig 30765 bp, 29 predicted proteins | sample 5400491 | NCBI WGS metagenome assembly WNFD01 (sample SAMN13153343, study PRJNA577476) | soil metagenome | isolation source: 120 cm saprolite under Douglas fir tree site 2 hole 2 replicate 2 | place: USA:California | collected 2015-04-18
TGCGTCCTTTGCCTTTGATATAGTACTGCCATTCGTCCGCGTTCGGATGCCAGTGCATCTCGCGGACACCGCCGGGGCGAACTGTTACCAGTGCGGCGGCAATCGTTGTAGAGACATTGAAGTTGCGGCTGTCGGCAACCCGCAACACACCGCTTTTCGATTCCTTCGCCGGCGCTGATGATCCGAGCCGAAAGATAAAGGGATGGGGCGGAACGCCGCCGGTTTTGCCGACTGCGGCGCGGTCGGATGCCAGGTCGCCAGGCAGCTTCCCCTGGAATATCCAGAGATTCTGCAGCGGTATCTTGGCGAATGCTTCGGCCGGAACGCCAAAATTCTTGGCGAGCACCTCCGGAGGCGTATGGGCAAACCAGTCCGTCACCAGCAGCGTGTTGAACTCGCTGGCGTCGCCGTCGTCAAAGCAGATCACGAATTCGCAACCGTCTGGTCCAAGCCCCTGCAACGAATGCGGCTGGCCTGCCGGGAAATACCAGAGGTCGCCCTCATTGACGTCGGCGACATAGGGCCGGCCCTCCGCGTCGAGAACCGTGACGCGGCAACTGCCGTACGTCATGATCGCCCACTCGGCGGCCTGGTGCCAGTGCAATTCCCTGATGCCCCCGGCCGTCAGCCGCATGTTGACGCCCGTGATCGTATCGGAGATAGCGAAATCCTCCTGCGTCACCTGGCGGGCCCAGCCGCCGTTCTGCACGCGCTTCGGCGCGTTGTTGAACGAGGCCCAGTCCATCGGCATGCCACCCACATCGGTTGGCGGCGGAAACTGCGCCGACGGAAACTGTTTGGCGAGGGCCTCGCTTTGCGGGCCGGGATCCCTGAGATTTCCCGGACCCTTGGCGTTGATGGCGCCTTGCGGCGGCAGATCCGGATTGCCAAAAGAGGCAGCCTTGGCCGCGCTTGCAGTGACGGCGCCCGCAGCGGACACGACCAGAACATCTCGTCTCGAAAACATCATCCTCTCCTATCCAACATCAACTTAGGGAGAGATAGGCTCACGATTGTCGTGAGCCATTAAATTAACGTTCAGACTATTGCGGATGGGGCAGGTGATCGCGGTGCGTCAATTCCGCCGGGTGCGGTTGGCATTTAGATCCGACGCAGACGCTCGGTTCGGTACACGGATTTGGACGACGCCGTGGTTGAGAGCCTGGTGGCATGAATTGCATGCGTCGGTCAGGTCGGCATAGGCCCTGGCGAACGCCGCGCTGTCTTTGGATTGGATCGCGCTGTTGAGCTCCTTGAAGGGCTGTTCCGTGACGGAGGCGATCACGTCTGGCAAGGAGATGTCGTGTTCAGTTGGGTGGGCCTGGCCGAGTCGCTTGAATGCGCCGCCGAGATTTCCAAGCTCGTAGGCAGCAAATTCCCAGTCTCCATCCTGCTCCGCCCGCCAGAGCCGCTCGTGGCGGGGTTGAATCGTCGCGATCATGAGGTCGTCCGGCGCTGCGGCCAGGCCATGTGAGGCCGCAAGGCCGATCGCGACGGGCAACGGCGGCAGCAGTCGCGATCGTGGCAACGACAATTGGGCGACGCCGGCTGCTTGCTGCTCCGATCATGCACGCTCCGGGAGCCTCGAAAGCAGCTTGTCGAGCGTGATTGGATAATCCCGAATCCGGATGCCGCACGCGTTGTAGACCGCATTGCTGATCGAGGCGCCAGCGCCGCAGATTCCGAGTTCACCGATGCCCTTGCTCTTCAGCGGGTTGGATCTGTCGTCCAGCTCGGCAAGAAAGACGGCGTCGATGGCCGGAATATCGGCGTGCACCGGCACCAGGTATTCGGCGAGATCCCGATTGACGAAATATCCGAAGCGGGGATCGAGCGTGATGCCTTCGTGCAGCGCGGCTCCGACCCCGAATACCATTCCGCCGATCGCCTGAGACCGCGCCGTCTTGGCGTTCAGGACACGGCCGGCGGTGAATACGCCGAGCATGCGCCGCACTCGTACCTCGCCGGTATCCATGTCGACGCCGACCTCGGCGAAATGCGCGCCGTAGGATTGTTGCGAGAAATCCTTATTGTTGCGGCCCGGCCGGATTTCGCCGTCTGCGTCGAGGCCGGTGCCAACAAGCTCCGTCAGACGCATGGATTTTTCTCCCGATGCGATATTGCCATCGCCAAATCGCGCGGTTGTCGGATCCATGCCTGCGATCCGTGCGAGCTTCTCACGCAATGCATTGCATGCCTCGAACAGAGCCGAGCCAGAGCTGCCGGCGCCCCACGACCCACCCGAACCCGCAGCCTGCGGAAAGCTGGTATCGCCGAGTTCGACCCGGACGCGTTCCATCGGCAAGCCGAGCATCTCGGCGGCGATCTGCGCAAGGATCGTATAAGTCCCGGTGCCAATGTCGGTCATCGCCATTCGCACCGTGGCGGTACCGTCAGGATCCAATCGGACATTGGCCTTGGAGAGCAGCAGCGGGTTGCCACGCGTGGCTGCGGCCATGCCTGTCCCCACCAGCCAACGCTCGTCGCGCACCTGGCCCGGCTTCGGATTGCGCTTGTCCCACCCAAAGCGGCGCGCACCTTCCTGCATGCAGGCGATCAAGTGACGGCTCGAAAAGGGTATATGCTTTTCCGGGTCTTCGCTCGGCTCGTTGCGTACTCGCAGCTCGATCGGGTCGAGGTTGAGCTTTACGGCGAGTTCGTCCATCGCGCATTCGAGTGCCATCAGCCCGACGGATTCGCCGGGGGCACGCATCGAGGAGGCGACCGGAATGTCCAGTGGCGCGAGACGATGCCGCGTCAGCCGATTGGGTCCGGCATAGAGGGTGCGGGTCTGGAGAGCGGCGCCCTCATAGGTCTGCTCGCTCGGCAGGTTGCCGCAAAACACATCGTGGCCGATCGCAAGAATGCGCCCGTCGCGGTCAGTGCCCAGGCGAAGCCGCTGGATGGTGTCGGAGCGGTGCGTCGTGACGTGAAAGATCTGCTGGCGCGTCAGCGCAACCTTCACCGGCCGCTTGAGCTGCCGCGCGGCGATCGTCGCCAGGATGGCATCGGCGTTGACCCAGAGTTTGCCGCCGAAGCCGCCCCCGATGAACGGGCTGATCAGCCGGATATTCTCGGCCGGGATTTTCAGGGTTTTCGCGATGACCTGCTGACCCTGGTTGAGCATCTGGTTGGCGGTGTGCAGGATCAATTTGTCGCCGTCCCACATCGCGAGCGTGGCATGCGGTTCCATCATCGCGTGGCTTTGCAGCGGCGTGGTATAGGTCACATCGAGCTGCACCGGAGCGTTGGCGAACGCGCGGGCGAAATCGCCTACTGCGCTGTCGGCCGGCTGGCCATCGCTGGGCCGCGGAACGCGCGCTTCGCTGAGGTTGGTACGCAGCGCGTATTTTCCGACGGCCCGATCGTACTTGACGTCGACGAGATAAGCGGCCGCCCTGGCTTCTTCGAAGCTCTCGGCGACCACGAAAGCGACTGGCTGGCCGTAGTGGTTTACTTGCGCTCCGGTGAGCACCGGCTGCGCTTCACGATGGTTGCCGGTGCCCTGCGCCGGCGCGTTGCGATGGGTGAGAACCAGCACGACGCCCGGCGCCTTCTCCGCGGAACGGGTGTCGATCGATCGGATCGTTCCCTTTCCGATCGAGGCTTCGACCACAAAGCCATAGAGCACGTTGTTCTGCTGCATCTCATAGGCGTAGTGCGCCCCGCCAGTGACCTTCAAGCGGGCGTCCACGCGATCGATCGGCTTGCCAACGACGCCTTGGGCATCGAGTGCATTTGGGCCGACTGGTGAGTCCATTTCCATGTGTTCGTCTCTCAGGCCCGGGTCATCTCTGTCAGCACGCTGTGCAGGGTGCGCCGCGTCAGCGGGATCTTGAAATCATTGCCGCCGAATCCCCGTGCGCCCTCAAGAACAGCGTCTGCCGCTGCATTGAAGGTGGTTGTATTCGCAGAGGCGCCGGCCAAGACTTGCTCAGCCCGCGGCGATCGCCAGGGCTTGGGCGCCAGTCCGCCGAACGCGAGACGAGCCGAGCGAATCTTTCCATGCATGCTATCGACGACCGCGGCGACCGAAACCAGCGCAAAGGCATAGGAGGCGCGATCCCGGACCTTGCGGTAGACCTGCACGCCGGGAGGCGGCGGGGGCACCGTCACCGACGTGATGATTTCGCCTGGCTTCAATGACGTCTCGAGCTCCGGAGTGTTGCCGGGCAGGCGATGGAACTCCTCGATCGGAATGATTCTGGTGCGGCCCTCGCCATCAACCGTCTCCACCTTGGCATCGAGCGCCAGCATCGCCACCGCCATATCCGAGGGGTGTGTCGCGATACAGTGGTCGCTGGTGCCCAGGATCGCATGAATGCGGTTGAACCCGGCAAGAGCCGCGCAGCCGGAGCCCGGACTACGCTTGTTGCAGGGTTTTGTGACGTCGTAGAAATAATAGCAGCGGGTTCGCTGGAGCAAGTTGCCGCCGGTCGTGGCCTTGTTGCGCAACTGCGCGCTGGCACCAGCCAGCAGCGCACGGCTGAGGACGCCATAACGTTGCCGCACGCGCCGGTCGGCGGCGAGATCGCTATTGCGAACCAGCGTTCCAATGCGCAAGCCGCCATCGGCGGTGTCTTCGATCTTGTCGAGCGACAGGCGGTTGATATCGACCAGCTTTGAAGGCGTCTCGACCTGCAATTTCATCAAATCGAGCAGGTTGGTGCCGCCGGCAATGATCTTTGCGCCGGGCCCGACGACAGCGGCGGCGGCATGCTCCGCCGTTTCTGCGCGCTGATAGGTGAAGGCTTTCATGTCGGTATTCCCCCGGCCTGTTTGATGGCGGCCACGATGTTGGGGTAGGCGGCGCAGCGGCAGATGTTTCCGCTCATCCTCTCTCGAATTTCCGCATCGGTGAGTTCAACGGCCACTTGCGCCAGGTCTTCCGTCACATAGCTCGGCATGCCCAGTTGGCTTTCGGCCAGCATTCCGATGGCGGAGCAGATCTGGCCGGAGGTGCAGTAACCGCACTGAAAGCCGTCGTGTTCGACGAACGCGGCCTGAACCGGGTGCAGATCATCGCCCAGGGCCAGTCCCTCGACTGTCGTGACAGACTGGCCGTCATGCATCACTGCAAGCGTCAGGCAGGAATTGATGCGGCGTCCTTCGATTAGCACCGTGCAAGCGCCGCATTGTCCGTGGTCGCAGCCTTTCTTCGAGCCGGTCAACGCGAGATGTTCGCGCAAAGCGTCGAGCAACGTTGTGCGGGAATCCAGCATGAGCGAATGGAGTTGGCCGTTGATCCGAAGTTGGACCTTCACGGCATACGGGGACGGCTCGCCGCCATCGAGCGGACCCGCCGCGAAGGCTGCACGCGGTAGCGTACTTAAAAACAGCGCAGTGGTGCCGGTCTCGATCACCGTGCGGCGAGTAACCTCAAACGTAGGCTGTTCATCTGGCGCGATGTGGGGGTCTTGTTCGGCCATGATGGCTCCATGCTTGCATAATCGGCAGGAAACCCAGGCTTACGGCCTGCCGTCGTCCTGCCGTCGGGGACGACATCGAGGCTTACGGCCACCTGTCGTTTGGGACGTTGACCACAATGGGCGTCGCGGTGCTGCGCACGACAACCCATCGAAACGGCTCCAGTTTCGAGGAATTGATTTCCATGTGGAGCAGGAAAGCAGGAACATGAATGAAGTCGCCGGCCTTCGCGTGCGCTACGAATTCACCTCTTGCACCCCAGCGAATCTCGCAGACGCCGGAGAGCACATAGGCGATCGTCTCCTGCTCTCCATGATGATGAATTCCGGTCCGCGCTCCCGGTTCAACCTCGAACAAGCCGCCCCAGATGGCAGAAGCAATGCCCAGCGCCGGTGCGATAGCCTCGCGACGTTCGGAGCCCGGCGTCTGTGCGGTGCCCAGATCGAATTCAGCCGGGCTGACGATGTGGATTGCAGCAGGAGAGCTCATGGTGTCCCCGATCAATTTGGATCTTCAACCGGGGAGTTAAGGAGTGGCGGAATGGAGGGCCACTAAATTGGAGTTTAGTGATCCGCGTCGCGTCCTCATTCAGCAGGTGTTGGAACAATTTGGCCCGAGGGCGCTTTCCGCCTTTCCCCGAATAGCCAGCTCTGAAGGCGATCGAGATAAATATAGACGACCGGCGTCGTGTAAAGCGTGAGCACCTGCGACACGGCGAGACCGCCGACGATGGCGTAGCCCAGCGGCTGGCGAATCTCCGATCCAACGCCGGTGCCGAGCATCATCGGAACACCGCCAAGCAGCGCCGCCATGGTGGTCATCAGGATTGGCCTGAAGCGCATGATGCAGGCTTGATAAATGGACTCCTCGGCCGTCAGGCCCTGCTCATGTTCGACATGCTGGGCAAAGTCGACCAGCATGATCCCGTTCTTCTTGACGATACCAATGAGCAGGATGATGCCGACGATTGCGATCACGCTGAGATCGTAATGAACCGCCATCAGCAGCAGCAACGCGCCCAATCCGGCAGAGGGCAGCGTGGAGATGATGGTGATCGGGTGAATGAGGCTTTCGTAGAGAACGCCGAGGATGAGGTAGATGACGAAGAGCGCGGCGATGACGAGAATTGACGTGCTCGACAGCGCGTCGCCGAACGCCTGGGCGTTGCCTTGGAAGCTGGTCTGAAGCGAGAGCGGCTTGCCGAGCTGCTTCTCGATCTGTTGGATGGCGGTGACGGCCTGTCCAATCGCGGTGCCCGGCAGTAGGTTGAAGGAGATCGTCACCGAAGGAAACTGGCCCTGATGGTTGACCACCAGCGGCGCGACTTTCACCACCGAATCGACCAGTGTCGTTAACGGCACCTGCTGGCCACTCGACGATTTGACATAGATGCCGTTGAGCGCCTCGGGTGAGTACTGGAACTTGGGGTCAACCTCCATGACAACATGATACTGGTTCAAGGTCGTGTACATGGTCGAGACGATCCGCTGGCCAAAGGCGTCGTCGAGCGTGTTGTCGATCGTGTAGGGCAAGATGCCGTAGGTCGACGCGACCTCTCGCTTGATCGTGATGTCGAGGAGCGGCCCCGCATTGAGCTGATCGGTAGCGACGTCGGTGATGCCGGGGATGCCCTTGATTTTGTCGAGGAACAGCCCTGCCCAATGATTGAGCTCGCCGGGATCGGCGTCGTTGAGAGTGTACTGATACATCGTTTTCGCCACGCGCCCGCCGATGGTGATGTCCTGCGCGGCCTGCATATAGAGCGTGATCCCCTGGATCTTGGCGAGGTTAGTCCGCAATCGTGCAAGCACTTCGTTCATGCTGCCGCGCTGGCTCTTCGGCTTCAGCGCGATGTAAACGCGGCCATTGTTGACCGTTGTATTGCCGCCACCGGCGCCGACGGCGGCGCCGACCGAAGCGACCGCCGGGTCCCGCATCAGAGCGTTGAGCAGGGCTTGCTGGCGCTCGGCCATGGCCTGAAAGGAGATGTCCTGCGCCGCCTCGGAGAGGCCGATGATCAGTCCGGTGTCCTGTTCCGGAAAGAAGCCCTTGGGGATCACCATGTAGAGATATCCGGTCAGCGCAATGGTGCCGAGCATCGTCATCAATGTAATGAAGCGGTGCCGCAGCACGATCTTGAGGCCGGCCTCATAGAAATTGAGCAGCCCATCAAAGCCGCGTTCGGACAACCGGTAGATCCATCCATGCTCCTTGCTCTCCGGCTTGAGCAGGCGCGAGCACATCATCGGGGTGAGCGTCAGCGATATCACCAGCGACAGCACCAGGGAAACGCTGACGGTAATGGCAAATTCGCGGAGCAATAGTCCGACATATCCGCCCATCAGGAACAACGGAATGAACACGGCGATCAGCGATAGCGTAATCGACACAATGGTGAAGCCGATCTCACCGGCACCTTTCAGCGACGCTTCGAACGGCGAGGCACCTTCCTCCATGTGCCGAACGATGTTCTCGATCACGACGACGGCGTCGTCGACCACGAAGCCGACCGAGATCGACAAAGCCATCAGCGAGAGATTGTCGAGACTGTAGCCAAGCTCGTAGAGTACCGCGAAGGTACCGATCAGCGACAGTGGGACGGTGACGGCCGGAATAACGGTAGCCCAGAAATTGCGCAGGAAGATGAAGATCACCATCACCACCAGCGCGATCGTTAGCATCAACGTGAACTGCACGTCGCTGACCGAGGCGCGGATCGTCTCGGTGCGGTCGGAGATGATATTGACCTTGACCGCAGGCGGGATCGAGGCCTGAAGTACCGGCATCATCGCCTTTATCCGGTTCACGGTACTGATGACGTTGGCGCCGGGCTGGCGCTGGATCGCCAGGATCACCGCCCGTTTCTGGTTGAACCAGCCCGCGATCAGATCATTCTCCGGCGCACTGATGGCTCGGCCGACATCGCGTATGCGCACTGGCGATCCGTTGCGGTAGGCGATCACCAGGTTGGCGTAATCGTCGGCCTTCAGCAGTTGATCGTTGGTGTTGAGCGTATAGGTCTGGCGCGGGCTGTTGAGCGTGCCTTTCGCCAGATCGACATTCGCCTGGCCAAGCGCGGTCCGCACGTCTTCAAGATTGATGCCGCGGGCCGCCAGAGCTTCCGGATCGAGTTGCACGCGAATGGCTGGCTTCTGCTGGCCGCCGATGCCCACGAGACCGACGCCGGAGATCTGCGATATCTTTTGCAGCAGGATGTTTTCGGCATAGGCGTCAACCGTGGTCAGCGGCAGCGTATCCGAGGTCAGGCCGAGCACCAGGATCGGGGTGTCAGCCGGATTGACTTTCCGGATCGTCGGCGGATAAGGCATGCCCACCGGCAGATACGGGGTCGCAGCATTGATCGCCGACAGCGTGTCGCTCACCGTTCCATCGATTTGGCGGTTCAAATCAAACTGGAGGGTGATCTGGGTGTAGCCGAGCGCGCTCGCCGACGTCATCTGGGTGAGGCCCGGGATCTCGCCGAACTGCAATTCGAGGGGCGTCGCCACCGAAGACGCCATGGTCTGCGGATCGGCGCCGGGCAACTGGGCCGTGATCTGAAGGGTCGGGTAATTGACGTTCGGCAAGGCCGCCACCGGCAGGAGCGGATAGGCGACCAGTCCGCCGACCAAGAGTCCAACCATCAGCAGGGCGGTGGCAATCGGCCGATGGATAAATGGCGCGGATATGTTCATGGGATGGGTGCCTGTTGCGCGCTTTGTGCGATGGCTTCTCGTGCTGCCTGGCCGTGCAGCATTGTGACTCTCGTCCCGGGCTGCAGCTTGTATTGTCCGTCGACCACCACCTGCTCGTTGGCCTTGAGACCAGAATCGATGAGGGCCTGGCCGCCGCTGATCTGCGCAACCTTCACCGGCCGGGTCTCCACCGTGCTATCTGGATTGACGACGTAGATATAGGCTCCATTAGGACCCTGCTGCACGGCCGATGCAGCAACGGTGAGGCCGTTGTGTCTCGTATCGACGAGCAGTCGCGCGTTGACGAGTTCGCCTGGCCACAGCTTGTGGGCCTTGTTGGCAAAATTCGCCTTGAGCTGGATCGAGCCTGTTGTTTGCAGGATCTCGTTGTTGACAAGGCCGAGCACGCCCTGGTCGAGGAGGGTCGTATCGTCCTGGCTATAGGCGAGAACCTCGAGCGGCGTCTTTGTCGTTTGCTGTTGTTGCTGGATTTGCGGCAGATTCGTCTCCGGGAGAGTGAAGATCAGCGAAATCGGATTGATCTGGGTGACGACGACGAGGCCGTTCGTCGTTGATGGGCTGATGATATTGCCGACGTCAATCTGACGAATCCCGACCACGCCATCGATGGGCGATGTCAGGCGCGTGAAGCTGAGTTGCACCTTCGCGGCGTCGATCAGCGCCTGGTCGGCCTTGATCGCCGCCTGCAGCTGCCCGACTTGCGCCTTTTGGGTCTCGAGCAATTGCGGCGTAGCCCAGCCCTTCTCTCCCAACGTGGTGTAGCGCGTGAGATTAGCCTGGGCATTGATGAGCTGGGCCTGATCGCGTTCCAGGTTTCCGGTGTACTGGTCGATCAACGCCTGATAGGGGCGGGGATCGATCTGCGCGAGCAGGTCACCGGCATGTACCGTCTGGCCTTCGGTGAAGTTGATGCTGATGAGCTGGCCCTGGATCTGGGCGCGCACGACGTCGGTGTTGTAGGCAATCACGGTGCCGACGCCATTGAGATAGATCGGCACGTCATGTTGGGCCACCACTCCGGCGACGATCGGCGCGACGGGTGGCGGAGCGGGCGCGGCCGTCGCCTTCTCCAGCGGGCGTGGATGCGTGAAGTACAGACCGCCGGCCGCAATTGCGGCAACCAGTAAGGCAGCGGTGATGATTACTCTCTTTTTCATGGCCTCTCTCGCTCGCAGGTGAAAATAAGCCTAGCCGCCCGGAATGATCGCCGGGCTCGTCGTCGTGCTGGTCAGACCCGGCACAGTGCTTCCCGTCGTCGTGGATGAAGGGGCGAGCGGAGCTGCAACAACAGGCATCGTTGGCGCCGCTGAAATCCCCAGCGAACTCGTTGTCGGCAGCACGCCTATCGTTGGTATTGCTGCGGCGGAACTGACCCCAAGGTTGCCTATCTCGGTAGACCCCAGCGGAATCCCGGTTCGAGCGGCCCCGCCAAGCGTGGTCGGTGACGTCGACGAGGGAGTCGAAGAAGAGGCGATGCTGCTTGAGCCCGAGCCGCACATTCCCGACATGCCCGAGGTTTCCAGCATGCCCGAAGTTGTCGACATTCCCGACGTCGCCGACATCCCCGATGACGTCGACATTCCCGATGTCGCCGCCGTCGCAGGAGCCGCAGTTCCCATTGCCATTCCGCCGCCGTCGTAGGTTGCGGTGGATCCGTACATTCCCGATGGCGAAGTCCCCAAGGTCGAGCATGACGCACCGCTGCCCGACATTGAAACCGTGCCCGTTACGAGGGGGGCTGGACTGACTCCGGGGGATGCGATCTCAGTAGAGCCAAGAGGGATACCGGTCGGGGAAACTGTCGAGCCCGTTGTAATGCCCAGCGGCGAGGTTGCGCCAATGGTGGGCGTCGGACTGACCATCCCGCTCACCTGCGCGTTGGCCGCGTTGCAGATGACGAGCGCTGGCAGGATCGCGGCAATCAACGCGACCCTCATTCGCATTCTCCGCTTTGCAATGAACTCGTCTGGTGCGCAGCTTTCGGACATCGGTCAATCACTCAGTTGTGGAAGTTTCGAAAGATCAGCAGCGGCAGATGTTCAAATTGTTATCCAGCGCCTTGTCCCGCTTCGTCTGCCCTGCATCGAACCTCGAAAGCCTTCTTTGCTCAGCGCGGTTCGCTGCAGAATGCGGACGGAAATCTTCGGCCCGCGGCTGAACCTGAACGATGGTCGGCGCGGCTGCAGGCGGTGGAGCTGTTTCGAGTGGGTCGGCCTCGGCAGCGATGCTGCTTGAAATCAGAATGCTCGCGAGGATCGATGTAGCGAGAAGGACACGCATGGGGCTACTCGTTTTGCGGTTATGTCTCTTTGCCGGAGAGTGGGCCGCTCGCTCCGCCTGTTCAATTAAATACGCGTTTATTGTCCTGACCCCGATGAAGTCGCATTTCGACGCAACGTGCGTGACACAATTGCGGGCGCTCCTGGTGTTTAACAATACTTTTAATTGAGCAGGCTGCGTTCACTCCCGATGTCTCTCAGATCATCCCCGATGGATACATCGGAAAACATCGCGACCATGGAGAGCTCGATGAGCAAAGACGATGTCGTAGGCGTCGGCGATTACGAGGGCGCTGCTGCAGGGTGGGGTGCTCTCAAAGCCGTCGCAGATGCCGTCCGTAGTCAGAAGGCCGTCGTCAAGGAGACGCACGGCCTGCTCACCATGAACCAGCCGCACGGATTCGATTGCCCGGGCTGTGCCTGGCCCGATCCGAAGCACACTTCGTCGTTCGAGTTCTGCGAGAACGGAGCCAAAGCCGTTTCATGGGAGGCGACGTCCAAACGGACGACACCGGAGTTCTTTGCCGCACATACGGTCGACGAACTCTGGAAATGGAACGATTTCGACCTCGAGAATGAGGGTCGTCTCACGCATCCGATGGCTTACGACCGGGCGACCGATCGATACCTCCCGATTTCATGGGACGAGGCGCTGGCGAGGATCGCCACGGCGCTCCGCGCATTGCCGGATCCCGACATGGCCGAGTTTTACACGTCGGGCCGGGCGTCCAATGAGGCAGCGTTCCTCTATCAATTGTTCGCACGGGAATACGGAACCAACAATTTTCCCGATTGCTCGAACATGTGCCACGAGGCGACGAGCGTCGGCTTGCCGGAGTCAATTGGTGTCGGCAAGGGAACCGTGACGCTCGAGGATTTCGACCATTGCGACGCGCTTTTCTGCATCGGCCACAATCCCGGGACCAATCATCCCCGCATGCTGACGACCCTGCGCGAAGTTTCCAAGCGAGGTGCGCCGATTATCGTCTTCAATCCGTTGCGCGAGCGCGGGCTGGAGCGGTTCACCTCGCCACAGCACCCGGTCGAGATGCTGACACTGAGCTCGACGCCGATCGCCTCTACCTATTATCTGGTGAAGGTCGGCGGCGACATCGCATTGCTGAAGGGGATGATGAAGACCGTCGTGGCGCTCGATGCAAAGAGCCTCGCCGAAGGCGGCCCCGGCGTTCTCGACCGTGAATTCATCGCAAAGCACACGACCGGAATCGATGAATTGCTGGCTGACCTTGACGCCACTTCCTGGGACGAGATCGAGGCGGCCTCGGGTCTGTTGCGTTCAGATATCGAGTTCGCCGGCAACATCTACGCGAAGGCGAAGCGGGTCATCATCAATTACGGCATGGGGATCACCCAGCATCGTCACGGCACCGGCAATGTGCAGCAGATCGCCAATCTGTTGATGCTTCGCGGCAATATTGGGCGCCAGGGCGCGGGCATCTCGCCGCTTCGCGGCCACTCGAATGTGCAAGGAGACCGCACGGTAGGCATCACCGAGGTTCCGAGTGACGAGCTTCTGAACGCAATAGCCCGCGTGTTCGGGTTCGATCCACCGCGGCACAAGGGCCATAACGCGATCGAAGCCGTCGAGGCGATCCGGGATGGACGCTCGAAGGCCCTGGTCTGTCTCGGGGGCAACCTTGCCGTCGCGATGTCCGATCCGGAAGTCACGTTCAAGGCGATGCGTAACCTCGACCTCGCGGTGCACATCGCCACCAAGCTCAATCGCTCGCATTTGCTGCTCGCGAAGCAATCCTTCATCCTTCCCTGTCTTGGGCGTACCGAGATCGATATTCAGGCGAGCGGCCCGCAGTCGGTCACCGTGGAAGATTCGATGTCGATGGTCCACGCCTCACGTGGGGGCCTGAAACCCGCGTCCGAGCGGCTGAAATCTGAACCCGCCATCATCGCAGGGATGGCGCTGGCCACATTGCCGCGCACCCGGGTCGGCTGGGCGGAACTGACCGCCGATTACGGCAAGATCCGCGACTGCATCGAGGCGGTGTTTCCGGACTTCGCAGACTTCAACGCTCGCATCAAGAAGCCGGGTGGATTTCGGCTCTATGTTGCCGCATCGGAGCGCGAGTGGCTGACACCGACGAAGAGAGCCAATTTCCTGGTCTATCCCGGGGTTGACGAGGATCCTCGCGTCGCGGATCGGGAAGCTCTCACGCTCACGACGATCAGAAGTCATGATCAGTACAACACGACGATCTACGGCATGAATGATCGCTATCGCGGAATTGCCGGGCGCCGTGACGTCGTGTTCGTCAACGAGCGCGACCTCGCCAGCCGTGGCTTGAAACACGGCGATCTTGTCGATATCACCGTCGTGCCCGACGCGGGATCGAAAAACAAGCGGGTCATGCGCGACCTGACGGCGGTCGCCTATAATATCGCGGAGGGTTCGATCGCGGCCTACTATCCCGAGGCCAATGTTCTGGTGGCGCTTGATCATTACGACGCAAAATCGGGAACACCTTCCTATAAATCGACCCCGGTTTTGCTGCATGCTTCGCCAAGTCATGAGGTGTTGCGCCGGTTGCTTGAGACCGCCGCCGGGTGAATCGAGTATGCGATGAGGGCGTCGGCGGGCGGACGAGGTCAGCCGATGGCGTTGCCGGAAGGTTTCAGATCACTGTTCAGCAGCGCCACGGGCGAGGGCGATCCCCGGCCGGGGTCGCGGTTCAGGTGCGCGAGATCGCCGACATCGCCGCCGGCGCTGACGAGGCGCGGGCCTTCGCCGCTTTCCGCACTTTCTCGAAGGCACGCGCCTCGATTTGCCGGATGCGCTCGCGGGACACCTTGAATTTTGCGGCAAGCTCTTCCAGCGTCGGCGGTTCATCGGCCAAGAGGCGTCCTTCGAAAATGCTGCGTTCGCGTCCGTCAAGTACGTCGATCGCGGCGATCAGTGCCTTGCGCTGGCGATCTGTCTCATCCTGTTCGACGACAATGGCTTCCGGCGAGGGGGACTGATCGACGAGATAGTCCTGCCATTCGCCCGTTTCGCCATTGTCGCGGATTGGCGCATTGATCGATTTATCGCCACCGAGGCGTCGGTTCATATCGATGACGTCCTGGTCGGAAACATCCAGGCTCCGGGCGATCGAAGCGACCTGGTCGGGACGTAGGTCGCCGCTTTCGAGCGCCGCGATCCTGGTTTTCGCCGAGCGCAATTTGAAAAAGAGCCTCTTCTGGTTTGCGGTTGTGCCGATTTTCACGAGTGACCACGAGCGCAGAATGTAGTCCTGGATGCAAGCTCTGATCCACCACATCGCGTAGGTCGCGAAGCGAAAGCCCTTTTCTGGCTCAAAGCGGTTCAATGCCTGCACCAGGCCGACATTGCCTTCGGAGATCATTTCCGAAACGGGCAGGCCGTAGCCGCGGTATCCCATGGCGATTTTAGCGGCGAGACGCAGATGGCTTGTGACAAGCTGGTCCGCGGCCGCGCGGTCACCGAGCTCGCGCCAGCGTTTGGCGAGCTTATACTCCTGATCCCTCTCGAGCATCGCGAAACGCCTGATGTCGGAGAGATATCCTTTACCGCGGCCGTTTCGGACAAGCGCCGGCTGAGATCGGGTTCGAGCCGCAAGGCCTGCGAATTGTCCCTCGATGCCCATGTTAGTCGCTCCTTCGTGAGAACTTGGATCTCTGCCGCCGATCGAAACTCGAGCAGATCATCAGAGGATAAGCGCAGGGCGCCGGGGAGCCATTAAATTGGCATTTAGGACATTAAATTCGAATTCAATCAGAACTCGGCCGTCGCTCGAATAGGCTTAGCTTGGCTGAGCAAACGCTTGGCTTGTCGCAAAGGCAAATGAGCTCACATGGAATTCAACTTTCCAGGTGAGCTCATTGAAGCCGCGAAAGCCGTGTCTGCGGCGATCGGATCGGGTCGGTACTCAGTAGGTGCAGGTGTAGGGCGGGATGTAGGAGGTGTAATACGGACAATCGAGGCCGTAGTCGTAAATGCCACCCGCCCCGAAATGTCGTCTCGCAACGCCGAAGTGATCGCGGCCGATGCCGGCGGTGTGACCCATGCCGGTACTACCGATGTGGGCTCCGCCGAAGCCACCCATGTGGGTTCCGCCAAAACCCCCCATGCGGCCTCCGCCAATGCCACCCATGTGACCTCCACCAAAGCCGCCCATGTGGCCGCCGCCAAAGCCGCCACCATGTCCGCCGCCACCACCACCGCCGCGGGCTTGCGCACCCGTGGCAGCAAGGCTGCCGGCAAGCAGCGCGGTTGCCAAAACCATCATCAATCGTCCTTTCATGATCTTTCTCCATTGGAATGGGCGGGCGTTCCGCCGCAGGACCTTCGTCAGATGCCGGCGCATCTCAGCGAACCAAGCGCCGACGTCGCGATAGGCTGGAAGGTGGGAGTTCTCGTCCGCCGTCCCTATTAAATTCGCTGTCAATCATCCGAATGAATATTCGGCACACGGCGAACCCGCTGATGCCCGGCGCAAAGTTCAGGAGTTCTCGACGAGCGTTCTCCAAAGGCTAAATTCGTTGTTAGTTGAGAAAGTCGCCTCGTCCGACGACATCTAGTTCATGATGAAACCAGCCCAGGTCGTGGATCGCCAGATTTGGCGCCACAAAGATCTCAGCTTCGGCGGTCGCTCGATCCCGGAGGAGACCGCAGTGGCGCTTACCTATAACGGTGGCACCTATGCGGTCATGATGACGACGCCGCAGGATCTGGAGGATTTTGCGGTGGGGTTCAGCCTGAGCGAGGGGATCATCAGGTCTGCCGCAGAGCTGGACTCGCTGGAAGTCCTGCATCTCGGCGACGGCATCGAACTGAGGATGTGGCTGAGCGGGCCCAAGGCGGATCGCCTGCAGGAGCGGCGGCGGCATATTGCGGGACCGACGGGTTGCGGATTATGCGGCATCGAGTCGGTCGCGGAAGCCATGCGGCCGGCCGCCATTGTCGGAACCGGCCGGCAATTCTCGTCGGAGCAGATCATGACTGCGATGAGGAACATATCGTCGTTGCAAAAGCTTAATATCGAGACGCGCGCGGTTCACGCCGCGGCATTTTGGGAGGTCGGCAAAGGCTTCGTTGCCCTGCGCGAGGACGTTGGCCGTCACAATGCGCTTGATAAGCTTTCGGGGGCATTGTCGCGCGCGTCGATCGTGACGGGGGAGGGGATTATCCTTCTCACCAGTCGGGTTTCAGTGGAGATGGTGCAGAAAAGCGCCGCCATGGGCGCAACCGTGCTGGCATCGGTTTCGGCGCCGACTGCGTTGGCCGTTCGCATGGCGGATTCCGCAGGCATCACGCTTGCCGCCATTGCCCGCGTCGACGGATTCGAAGTGTTCACGCATCCTTACCGGATTCTGTTTGGAGCGATTGCCGACGCTGCGGGCCAGTAGGGGTTGAGCCGACGCAGGCGAGGCTTTGCGAAAGGTATTTGACCATGAAGGTTGGAATCGTTGGTGCAGGAAAAGTCGGCAGCGCGTGCGCGCTCGCGGCCGTGGTTCGGGGGAGCGCCCGCAACATCGTCATCGTCGACCGGACCCGCAAGCGCGCCAAGGCGGTCGCGACCGATCTCCTCTATGGATCGCCGCTTGGTCCAAAGACGGAAGTCGTCGACGGGGATTATGACGATTTGGCGGGCGCGGCGCTGGTCATGATTACTGCCGGCATCAACGAAAAAGCCGGCGGAGCCACCGATCGAAACGACCCCCAGGGTCGATTGCGGCTTCTGGATACGAATGCCGGGATCTATCGCGAGATCGTTCCGCGCATCGTCCGCGCGGCTCCCAAGGCCGTCCTGCTGGTTGTGACCGATCCGCCGGATCCCCTCGCCGATATCGCCCGCAACAGCGCAGGCCATGGCCGTATCCTGAGCACCGGGACTTTCCTGGATAGTTTGCGTTTCCGCGTTCACCTGGCGCAGCATTTTGAGGTCGACGCCAATCAGGTCGAGGCCCAGGTTGTTGGAGAACACGGAGTGTCGCAGGTGTTCCTCTGGTCGAGCGCCCGCATTGCCGGTGTGCCGATCGGCGCGATCATCAGGGAGCGCGGCGAAACCCTCGAGAGAGTACGGGAGAAAATCGAAAGCAGCGTGCGCTACGCCAATATCACGATTATCGAAGGCAATGACGCGAGCCAGTTCGGCATTGGCATCGTCTCGGCACGGATCGCAGAGATCGTTCTTCGCGACGAACGAGCGGTACTGCCGATCGGAAGCTACAATGAAAGGTTCGGCGTGACGCTGTCACTTCCCAGCATAGTCGGTCGAAGTGGCGTGGTCCGGATCCTGGAGCCCGAGATGTCACCCGAAGAGGAACAGGCGCTTAAGCGCAGCGCTGCCAGCTTGAAGAAATCCGAAGACGGGACTTGAAAGCGCCAGGCTGACCAACGAGACAAGAAAAAAGCCCGGCCTGCGCCAGGCTTTTTGTCATGCGGGTGGCGTGAGGTCTGTTAGCTGCCCGGTTTTGGTGGAGAACCAGGGCGAGCCGACGATACGCGCCAGACCGTGTTTCCGACGTCGTCGGCGATCAGCAACGCGCCAGAGCGATCCATTGCCAGGCCGACCGGCCGTCCCCGTGCGTGACTGTTCGCATCGAGGAAGCCTGTGACGACATCTTGTGCCGGGCCGCTCGGATTTCCGCCGCTGAATGGCACGAAGACTACCTTGTAGCCGTTAAGAGGTGTTCGATCCCAGCTGCCGTGTTCGCCGACGAAGGCACCGCCGCGGTAGTTGGCGGGAAGATCGGTACCGGAGGACATCGCCAATCCCAATGGGGCGACGTGAGAGCTCAGCGCGTAGTCCGGCGCGATCGCGGAGGCCACCAGGTCGGGCCGCTGCGGCATGATGCGAGGGTCGAGATGTTGGCCGTAATAGCTGTAGGGCCAGCCGTAGAAGCCTCCGTCCCGTACCGACGTCAGATAATCCGGAACCAGGTCGGGCCCGATCTCATCGCGTTCGTTGGCGATGGCCCAGAGCTTGCCGGTCTCAGGCTCCCATTGAAGCCCTGTAGGATTGCGCATTCCGCTGGCGAAGATTCGGTGCGCGCCTGAAGCCCGATCGACCTCCCAGATTGCGGCTCGCTCATACTCGGCCCCAATTCCGTTTTCGCCGATGTTGCTGTTCGACCCGACGCCGACATAGAGCTTGGAGCCGTCCGGACTGGCCAACAAAGCCTTTGTCCAGTGATGATCGATCGGCCCGCCAGGAAGATCAGTGAGCTTGGTGCCTGGCGCGGTGATGCTTGTCTGTCCATCTTGATAGGGATAACGGACGATGGCATCGGTGTTCGCGACGTAGAGATCGTGGCCAACAAGCGCGACGCCAAAGGGCGAGTTGAGGTGGTCCAGGAACACGGTGCGCAGTTCTGGAACGCCATTGCCATTGCGTATTAGCGTGATGCGGTTGGCGTCTTTTGCCTTGGCGCCAGCGAACCACTGTACCCAGCCAGTGATGATGTCCTTGGGTCGGAAAATCGGCGCTTTCGGGCCATTGCTCTCAATGATGAGCACATCCCCGTTGGGCAGGACATAAAGGGACCGCGGATGCTCAAGGCCGGTCGCCAACGCTTGAACCTGCAATCCCTGTGGCACCGTGGGCATTGCGTCGCCCCATCGGACAGCCTTTGCGATCCGGATCGGCGGGACCAGATATTGCTGCAGTGAGGGCAACACCGGATTGGCGCCGATCTGCTTTCTTGGATCGCCGCCATGATCTTCGCAGCCCACAAGCACCAGGCTGGTAGCAGCGACAGACAGAACAACGAGACCGCGCGCGAGTTTCCTCGGGCGTGCATTCCTAAAGCCGTGCATCATGATTATCCTCCAACACGATGGCGATTTGCCAGGGCCATTCCGACCCAGGCCGTCAACAGGAGAATGATGACAACGAGCGCGGAAAGCGTAAGGCCCAAGGGTACGACGGCGGTGTAGCCGTCGCGGCTATGAACGAAGGCATTTGCCAGCGAAAGCAGGACGGCGATGGCGTAGCCAACCGCGCGTGGCCAGGCAGGCCTCTCGATGGATGTGTTGTTTGCAAGGTCGAACACGTAGGCGATGGCTGCCAGACCGGCCATGATCAGACCCGCGGTGATCAGCCAGATCGAGAACCTCTCCCACAACACATCGGGGACGTGCCAATAGGCAAGATCGGTGACGAGAGCGCCCGTAAAATAGGCGGCCGAAAACGACACCAGCACCTTGTGGATCGGTCCTCGACTAGGTTTCCCAATGGACTTCAAGCTGGTATCGAAAGTCGTTTCCGCGATCACAGCGTGCTGCATGCGTTAATCCTCCTGATGAGCTGGGTCACATTTGCCGGAGTCCGCCGGCATAGCCACGCGGAATCGCAAGTCCTGTTCTCACTTGAACTGAGGAATCACCGGGACGGTGATGTGCGGCGGCGGCAATGGAGCCATCTTAGAGGCGTTGCCGATACCGCTTGGATCGGCCAGCGCATTATTCAGTCCACCGACATTTGCTGGCCCCGGGGGGATGCCACTGATTGGTAGATTTCCCGCGCCCGCTTCGCCAGCCATCCGTGCAAATGAAGCCGTCGGCGCTGATAAAAGGATGAATAATGCGAAGGCGATCCCCGCCGTTTTGGTGGACATGAGGAAACTCCATGACTTTACGTGTCTGCGTAACTGACTTCGATGTAGTCCACCCTGCTGTCGGTGCCATTAAATTGAATTTTAGAATTTACACACTCGACGAGTTTCTCGCGCCGCGGGCTTCTGAAATTGGACTGGGATTGAGACGGCCGCATCGGCCACGATGCGGCTCTTCCATTGCTGGGGTGGCCCTTGACCAACAAGCTTGTGTTCATGAGGGGGGCTCGCTACGGATGATTTCCGCTCGCCAGACTAACGAAAATTGTAATCGAGTCCGCGGATCCGCCGCCTACGTAAACAGAGGGGCGACTGCAGGAGAAGAAAATGAACAGGATCTATAAGATGGCTGCTGGAGCGGCGATGGCGGTTTCGGCCGCGACTTTACTAGTCATGGTTGAGCCCGCGTCGGCCGCGCCGCAGCGTGCCGCTGTCAACTACTGCCTGTCGTACGGCGAAGGCGGCACCGACTGCAGTTTCACCAGCAAGGCGCAGTGCGAGGCGACGGCTTCCGGTCAGATGGCCGAGTGCTACCGCAATGTTTATGGCAAGAAAGGTGAAACTCTTCAGTGGTAGTTACCAGGCTGGAGCGGTGTTAACCGCTCCAGCCGGATCCGTGTCATGGGCAATATTGCTTCGCTGTGGCGCTATGGCGCCGAAGCCTCTTCGCACGCTTGCACCGGAGAATGAGCAATCGCCTGCCATTTGGCGTTGCGCCCACAGGGTCGCGCGATGTTGTTCTGGGCGCCGCTGGCTCCGGGACAGATCAGTGTGCGCAAGGCGGATGGTTGGCAGATGCTCGCCACAAAACCCATTTGTCAGCCGATTGACCTCGCCTGAAACGATACCTTCGTGTTAGCCGGGAATACGCCACACCGAATTCCAACTGCAGGCGATCGCGGCGCTTCGAGATAATACGCTGCGTCGAATGCTTCCTATTTCACGCCAGGCGTTTTTCCTTGGATGACAGCGGCTTTTGACCCCAACAGGGACACTGGCGCTTTCATGCGACGCAGTTGCTGAACGAGCTTGCACTTTCCCTTGTCGCTAAACGAACTTTTAATGGTGATGGTTTGGTCGTCTCTTATTTGAGAAATGTTCGCACAACAAAGGAGGCAACCATGAAGTTAACGGCCGTCGCATCATACTCTGCGTTCGTGATCGATCACGATGAATGGATCAGTTGTTCTCACTGGGGCATGTTTCCGGTGCGACGAAAATCTTCGAACTCGCGCGGCGAGGCATGAGCTCAGGCTGGCTTCCCGGGGGAAAAGCGCGCTGAGTTTGCGACCTGACACTTTCGAGCCCGACCCGGCGGACGTTCGGTTTGATACGCCTTCCAGTACGAGCGCAGCCGGTTTCCGGTCGCTGCTCGAACGCCAAGTGGAGGGTCCCGAGTTTCACGGTCGGACAAGCTGCGCATGTCTTGGGAAATCGCCTCGATGAACCAGGTCACAAGCATGTCCCGACCCAAGTTCCTGCCTGACAACTTCATCCTCGCGCTGATAGGGACGCTCGTCCTGGCGAGCCTCCTACCAAGCCGCGGCGCGGCGGCCGTGGTCGTAGATCATCTCACCAACGTCGCCATCGCCCTGCTGTTTTTCCTGCACGGGGCAAAGCTGTCGCGCCAAGCCGTGATCGCGGGGGCAAGTCACTGGCGCCTGCATGCCCTGGTGCTGCTGACCACATTCGTCCTGTTTCCGCTGTTTGGCCTCGCCTTCAAACCGCTCCTGCTGCCGCTCGTGACGCCTACGCTCTACGCCGGTATTCTTTTTCTCTGCACCCTGCCGTCCACGGTCCAATCCTCGATCGCTTTCACAGCCATCGCAAAGGGGAACGTTCCGGCGGCGGTCTGCAGCGCCTCGGCTTCAAGCATCATCGGCATCTTCGTCACGCCGATGGTGGTGGGCCTCGTGCTCTCGAGCCATCTCCGATCGGGCTCGGCTTGGCGCACGATCGGTGAAATCGTGCTGCAGCTGTTCGTGCCCTTCGTCTGCGGACAGCTAATACGGCCGCTGATCGGCGTATGGATCGGACGCAACGAGAACATCGTCAGCGCGGTCGACCAGGGCTCGATCCTGCTCATCGTCTATTCAGCCTTCAGCGCGGCAGTCGACGAAGGCCTGTGGCACCAGGTTCCGCCTTCAGCACTGGTCGGGCTGCTGGTCGCCGACAGCGTACTTCTCGCCGCTGCGCTGATTACCACGGCATTAGTCAGCAAGTGGCTGGGCTTCGACCGCGCCGACCGGATGACCATCGTCTTTTGCGGTTCGAAGAAGAGCCTGTCTCAGGGCATCACTATGGCCAAGGTGATCTTCGCTTCGCACACCGTGGGCGCGGCCCTCCTCCCCCTCATGCTCTTCCATCAGATCCAGCTGATGGTCTGCGCGGCGCTGGCCCAGCGGTGGGGCCGTCGCGCAGAGCCCTCTCCATCCCTGGCTTCAGCAGGCGCGAAATCCCTCCTGCCACACTGACGGGGTTTCCCGCCTTTACCGCGGGTTCGCCCACGGCTTCCGGACCACATTGCCGTTTTGGCCCGTGAATTGATCTCAGAAGGATGTGCGCGGGAACATACCCCGAGCTCTGAGAGTCAGAACTGGGAGAGCGGGCGGCGGGGCGCAGAGTTCGTCAGTGCGCCAATGGACATCCTGAGCCAGCCCGCGGTGGGAAAGGCGCCAGCGGACCATCCAGTCCCGGCAGTCGGCCGCGCGCCTGACAGCGCCGTCGCGGACGCGCTGCGCGTTATTCGCAGGGCTAGGAGGCCGGTGATCCTGGCGATAGCGGGCAGGCGGGCACTTCTATGCCGCCGTAGTTGACCTGATGAAGGCACCCATCACAGCCCCCCTCTCGGCGGGAAGAAACAGGTCGGCTTTCCGTCTAAGGCAAACAGTACGGCTTCGCCTGTGGGTGAATGCTCGTCCCACCAGATAACATCCGGCGGGACTTCTAGCCACTCGCCGTCCTTTTTATAATACCACCTATCGTCGCCGCTTGCTCTATCGACTCTGAATTGTGTTTCCACCTTATCAGAGCCGTCGCAGCAACTCTTGAACGCGAAGCGCTTCGCGGCGGCGTCAGTTAGCTTCCGGGACTTGTACCAGTCTTGAACTTCCTGCGGGGCGGAAGCGTATTGAGGCTTCCACTTGGCCCGTGAAGTAGCCGGCAAGAGAGTTGCGGTTGCCAGCACCAAATAAACTAGCTTCATAGCGGCCTCTTCTCACAAAGAGCAGCCGCTACCATTATGTCACGACCACTTCACCCAACCGTTGTTCGAGGCGCGATCATGCCGTCGAAGCGGGAGCGGCTCACAAGCGTCGTTGCTAATAAGGCTGCACCTGATAGCGGATATCTGGTCATGAACTGCTTTTCTCAACGAGCAAACCGTCCGTTCTTCTTTAATTTATTTGTTAGAGATTTGGCGCTCTGGAAGTTTCCTTTCAGAACTTGGGAGGTTTCCTTTCAGGAAAGGTGTACCCGGTGACATTGCAGCGCAGTCTGACCTGTCGGCCTACGCTGAAAGCGCGATGACGTCGGGGACCGCTGGTCACTGATCTGCGATGTATCGGAAAAAGGCTTCGGCATCGCAGGGGCCGCCCTCGCGTTGCCTCGATAGTCTCGTTGAACTGGGTTATTGCGCCGCCGGCAGCAGGGATTTGAGGCATGCATCGCGTCTTAGCAGTATTGTTTGTGTCCTCGATTGCCGAGCCTGGCTTTGGCCAAACGATTCTCAAGCATGAGCCTTTGTACCTCGCGCCCTACGAAGTGGCTTATACATATAACGCATCCTGTAGAGCGGGAATGGTGCGGAAGGTGACAGGGTCGATGCGGAACCTGCCCCGCAAGAAAGTTTGTGTGCCGTCGAGGCTTGAACAAGCATCGCTGTTGGGTGTGACTCCTTTCCGCGATCCGGCGGCGCGAGCGCGCTGAAAACATGGCGGCCTCCACTCTCAGGTGATCGAAGGCGGTTGGAGCGAAGTTGTCGAGTTGGACCTATTTCGCTCCCTTGAGTGCAATCAAATAATCAACGATTGCATCGATATTCTCCGGCGCTATCGGAGCCCTGTAGTTGTTGATCATTTTGTGGACTTCCGCCGTCCATGCCTGCTTCGACAGCGCCGGCTGGTTCAATACCATGCCGGCGGAGTGACAGGCCAGGCAGTTGTTGTTGATCGCGTCCGCACCGGGACCGTCGGGGAACATCTTGTCGCTGTCCGGCAGGTCGATCTTCACCGGCTTGAGTTCAAACGGCGCGGCAGCGCGTGCGCCCGTTGGGATTGACGCTACGCTCAACAAAAAAATGGTCGCGGACAGGAGATTGCGAAACATCGGAGAATACTCCCTCAGACTGCGGTCACATCGACAGCTTCCACGACATTGCGCATGAAGCCGGCGGGATTCCAATTGGGAGTGTCGGGTTGCGCGACGCCCTTGCTGTTGGTGCAGCGGGTCAACAAGCTGTATTTTCCCGGCGAAGACAGCCTGAGTTGCGCCTGCCATTGCCGAAATCCATATTTGCCTTCGTCCTTTCCGAGCTGCGCCTCGTGCCAGCTTTGGCCGCGATCGACGGAATAGTCCACCCGTGCCAGGCCGCTATCGCCGCCGAACGCAATGCCGCGCAATGTCGTCGACGCACCAGACTTCACCTGCTGACTCGAGGCCATATTCGTAACAAAAGATCTCGGCACCATTCTGTTGATCGGAATCATATTCACGTTGGTTTCGCCCGGTTTGACATTGGCATGCGGTGTGTCGGGAATGGTGTAGGCGACTTTTGTCCAATAGTTCATGTCGGGTTGATTCAGCACTTCGATATCGTTCAACATTTTGACCCATTTGCTCGCCGTTCATGGCGTAGGCAATCATCACTTCACCATCGCGCGCGTGATCGATATCCAGCGACTTCATGAAATGCGGCGCTTCCGCTACGACCGGCTCTTCCAGTCCTTTGAATCGCACTTGCACGGCGCCTGGCTTCACCCCAGCCTTATCCAGCACATCCTTGAGACGGATCCCGGTCCAAAGCGCATTGCCCATGGCGCCGTTGGCCCATTGCCCGCCGGGTACGCGAGGCAGGAAGAATCCCCGCGAGTTGCCCGAGCACTGATTCACCGCGGCGAGTTGGACACTCGGCAATCCATGCAGGATATCGTTCAAAGATAGCGACAGGGATTGATTTACGTGGCCGTGTACTTTCAGGCTGAACTTGTCGGGATCGATATCGGTCGGGATCACTGCCCAGTGCCAGCGCACGTAAAACTGATCGTTGGGGGTGAATACACCTTTGTCGAAAACTTCAAACGGCGTTTCCAGCAATGGTGGACGGGTTCGCTGCAGGATCATCGGCCCTTTCTGCGGGAAGGCAGTGGTGATCTGCCGCGCATCGGGTCCACCGGGTAGCGAAAGATCGATAGTCGTTTGTGCCCAGGACGGCCCTGAGAGAGCTAACGCTCCGACGCCAGCCGCGCCAAGCAGTTGCCGTCGTGTAACCATGTGATGAAGAGCACGATTCTCGGCCATTCGAACCTCCACGGCGCTGTCCTGTGAATCAAGGGCCGATCGAGACGGCGCATCAATCCTACGGAGGTTTGTTTGAATGTCCTATTGGTCTACGCAGCTTATACTTTTGTTTAGCGCTGAGCGCGCACTCGTTTGAGATGTGCGCAAGGCGTTCGCAAGACTGTCGCTTCTCAGGCCCGATGTCCAAGATTCAGCTATTTAAGGTCCTGGCAGACCGTTCGACATCATTCAAAGACGAGAATTCTGGATCCTTAACTCGCAATTTAATCGCAACGGCGTGGAGGGCCGCCATTTTGTTTCAGTATCTCCACGCCGTAGTGCCAGACTGGAATTTCCCGAATGCTAAGGGCACCGGCTCAGTGACGAGCAGGTCCATGACTACCCAGAATAAGATGAGGCGCGCCTTCGCTTTTCGACTTTTGCTGATGGTCCAGTCACTTTTTGGGGCAACGCTGGTTCATGCATCAACGCAAGAACAGAATATTCCGCTGCAGTCTTTCGGAAACGAAGGCCGGGAGATCATTGCTTCCCCTTCGAGCGCGGACTGTATGACTGACAACGGCCCAACGCAATGCAATGAACCTATTTGGATTCATGGGAGCCCCGGCGATCTCGTGCACAGTAATAGTTCAAACTGAATCTGACTGGTGGTAATCGAGGAAAATAGCTCGAATAGCCGAAAGCTCCGTCAGTGCTTGCTCCGCGCTGTGACGACGCGATCAACTTTTGTTGGCCGGGGCGGCGCCTGTCATTGGGCCGCCCGGTTATTTAGCAAGGAGAAATGGAGCTGGTGTTGTCGGCAGACATTGCAGTTCCGTTAGACCCGCGACGGAGTTTTGTCTCCGACCGTAAGGTTGTTGATCGCTCGGCGCGCTTCGGCGGCGAAGCCAGCGAGAGCAGATTGGCACTTAGAACGAACCCGAGGCCGCGGATGTTGCGGATCATGGGAGCTTCATTCGCTGCGTCGACCTTGCGACGCAATCGCCCGAGATGAACATCGACAAGGTTCGTTTCGGGGACGTATTTGTAATGCCACACGTCTTTCAGGAGCGTGGCTCGAGTCAGCACTTTGTCGCTCCGCTGCATCATGTATTTGAGCAGCAAGAACTCGCGCGGTCGGAGATCAATCTGACGCTCGCCGCGCCTGGCGGTGCGGTCGATGAGATCGAGATCGAGAGCTCCCACGCGCAGCGTCGTCTCCGCGCCCGCAACCAGCGACGGATTTTCGCTGGACGGCACCTCGACTGATACGAGACGCCGTTCCAACCCGGCCTTGCGCTGCAGCGACGATCCGCGCATTCGGTCAGCTATCCTCTCAAGTGTGCTCGGCAACAGCGAACGAATGTCGGCATCTTGCGAAAACACATCTGTCCGTAGCTCCGCGAGCACATCCTGGACGAGATGACGCACTGGGTTGGGTAGACCCTCGATGCTCCGAGCGAAGCAGCGATGCTGTCCGAGCCTGCTTGACGCGTTCGGCAAACGTACCGGTCTCGGATCCGAAATTCGTGTATCGGTGACGACCAGTGCGGACTTCGTCCGATCGAGACTGTCACGGTTAGTTTTGTATGCTCTCATCGCAACCTCGTTTCCCTGGGCCGTGCGGATTCGTCTTCCGTCGGCCGGCGTGAAGTTGGTTCCGGTCGTCAGGCGGCCTGAGCCAGATGCAGCCATCTGCGGTCGTCGTCCCGACGGATCCTGAAGCGGTCAGCGCACTTCCTTGAGCAGAGGGCTGTTCGGCAGACATAGTGGCGGGCAAGACCAAATCGTCCGTCACAGATCGCGCAACGCTTGGCTGTGCCGTTCCAGTGATATTGGGTAATGTTACGCACGCCTGCCTCCTGTGATGTTTGCGAAGGAAGAAGTTTTTCGGTCGCCATAGGCGTCACATCTGGCGCAGACGTGAGTAGGCCCTTGGAATCGTGGTGGCCTGCCAGATCTCGCGGCGCGTGCGACACCGTGTGTAGAGTTTCACGCGCATCAGCCGCGGAGCGTATAAGGGACTTTGTCGGTTGACCGCGGTTAAGCTTGATCTCGGTGGTCGGATTGTCGAGCACTTCGTCACCAGCAATTGGATCGTCGATAGCAGTGAGACTAAGAGCATCGGACAGTTGTCTCAATCATACGTGGGTGAGGGCCAGACATAGAAACGCATCGGGAGAGCGATACCGAGGTATGATCGATGATGTCCCGGCCATCCGAGCCCGCCGGCGCATCGCTACGGGACCACGGCCGCCAGTTTTCTGCGGCGGTCAGGTGAATCGTCTCGGCGATTGAATTGCCGTTCGCAGCCCTTCCACGAAGTGCCAGGCTCTGCAAGTCGCTACCGTCGACGAGGTGATCGAATGAAGCGACGAAAGTTTTTGGAAGCGCTCGGCGGCGCCGCACTGGCTTGGCCGAGTTTGACGCGTGGACAGCAGCCGCCGAAAAAGTTCGCCACCATCGCCTTGCTAGACTAGGCTCAGATACGAAGGCGGCACAAAGCCAAATTGGGCGGTTCAGAGCACCGGGGAAGCAGCTTACACCCTAAACTCCCCTGCCATCCTGTTTGCCGATCACGCAGCGCCATGCCGCAAGGCGCTCGGCCGGATGCTGCTTCATCCACTCGGCGAGCTGCGGTGCGCCCAGCAGGCAGGACTGCATCGAGACGTCAGCGAAGTCCGAGGTAGTGACGATCTGTTCGTGGCAATTTGCCGGAGAGGAGAGACTGCAGAGCACGGCGATGATCTTGATCACGACAGGAGAGCCCCGTCGCTATGATGGGCATTCGCGCCGCTGACCGTATCACTTACCAGTGCATTGTCCTGCTCGCTGACTGGATCAGCCGACGGGAAGATGCTGTCATATATCGCGCTGGCTTCTCGAATTAGGCGGGCTCGCTCGCGCTCAGACTTCGGAACAAATCGAATAACTTCGCCCATAATAGCTCCAAACATTAGTTAGAGAACGAGGCCACCATGAGATGATGAAAATCATTCCATCCGCGATGTAGTATCTCAGCTCCAACTTTGAAGCTCTGCAGGCGGTAACGAAGGAATAAAAAGCTCGTGACTGGGCCGCGCGCGGGGTATCCCTACGTCACTAGGCATTCCTTCCGCGGGATTGGCAGTGAACTGCCCACCAGGTCATATACGCCACTCGCGTTCAGCGCTAGCAGTCGATCGAGCGGATGCTTTGGCCGCATCACCATGCGAAGCTTTCTCAGCTCGCCGTTGGTAGTCGTCGGCAAGAGCCTTAAGCTGACACGCAATCGCTGAGTCGGTCATGGTTTGGGCTGCGCGGAGCAAAGTCCGTGCTGTCGCTAAATATTCCTTGCCTCGTTGCAAGATCGATTTAAGACTTTCGGCGCAGTTGGGCATTGTAGTCCTCTTGGTATTATCGTCGCTGTTCGTCGATCATCTTTTTTTCCTCGTCGCACTCATGAGCCTGTGCGCTGTTCCGACGAATGCAACCTAAGACGATCGCGATCAGCGCCTCAATTGAACGTAGGTAATCGTCCGGCATCCGTAGGTGTCACGGAACGATACGAAGGTTTATCGCGCTCGGCCTTAAAGCCGACCACTTCCGCAATGGGTCTTGGCCGCCTAAAGGCGGTCTTAAAGGAGGTCGGTTCTGAGAGCCAAAAGCGGGGGTTGTCTCAGGCCGCGATCGCAGCGATCAGCGGCTTGACCCCGACAATGTTCATGACCCGTGTCAGATTGTAGGCCAGAACCGACAGAGCCATCTTGGCGGCTACTTTTGGAAAGCGTTTTGTGAGGAAGTGCGTCGCTCCCATGCGAGCCTTCATCGTGCCGAACGGATGTCGATACTAAATCGTCGGGGTAGCCCGGCCCCCGAAGGGAGGTCGAGCTTCTTTTTGCCTGCGGCAAAACTCAAAATTGCGGCCAGATCGCCGTGGAGCACCGTGAGCCGAGCTGAACTAAACGCTTCAGTGCCAGCGGCGGGACGATGTTTCGGGAGGCAGTGACCTCATTCGGCAAGCGGGAAATTGGCAAGCCGATCTTGTGCCTAGCGCCGAGGGCTCAATTCGCGGAATGCGCGGTCATGGAATGCCCGCTTCTGGCGACGCAAAGCGGACGTCTTCCTCAGAAGTCTGTTTCAGATCTAGAACAAGGTGTTCTTCGGTCGCCGCAGGCCGAGATGATCGCGCAGTGTCGTCCCCTCATAGTCGGCGCGGAACAGGCCACGCTCCTGCAGAATCGGCACCACGAGCTGTACGAAATCCTCAAAACCTTCATGGAAATAGGGTGGCATTACATTGAAGCCGTCGGCGGCGTGATCATCGAACCATTGCTGCAGGGTGTCGGCGATGCTTTCGGCCGAGCCGCACAGCACCCAATGGCCGCGCGCGGCGGCCGTGAGATTGTAGAGATCGCGCAACGTCATGTTGTCGCGCCGTGCCTTGGCAAGCATGACGCTGGCAAAACTGTGATAGCTATCGGGCGGCGCGATGTCCGGAATCGGCCCGTCGAGATCATAGGCCGACATGTCCTGGCCCAAGCGATCGGAGAGGATGGCGAGCGCATTGCTGCCGCTGATGAAGCTCTGCAGTACGTTCAGCTTCTCGAACGCTTCCTTGTCGGTGCGACCGACGATCGGCATCACGCCCGGCAGCACCGTGACGTCCTCTGCTTTGCGTCCAAACGCCGGCAGGCGGTTCTTGAGGGACGCGTAGCCGGTCTTGGCTTCTTCGATGTCCTGCACGACCGTGAACACGATGTCCGCGGTTCGTGCGGCGAGTTCCTGGCCGGCCTCGGAGCCGCCGGCTTGCAGCACCACCGGATGTCCTTGCGGGCTGCGGCCGATGTTGAGTGGTCCCTTCACCTTGAAGAATGCGCCAATATGGTCGATCGGGCGCAGTTTTGCGGGATCGATGTAGAGCCCGCTCGCTCGGTCGGCGACGATGGCGTCGTCGGCCCAGCCGTCCCACAGGCCCTTGACGACGTCGAGGAACTCCGCCGCCATCTCGTAGCGGCGGGCGTGGTCGGGATGGGTGGTGCCGAAATTGGCCGCGGTCGCGGGATTTGCCGTCGTCACCGCATTCCATGCGGCGCGGCCGTTGCTGATGTGATCGAGGGAAGCGAACACGCGCGCGACCGAGAACGGGTCGCTGTAAGTGGTGGAAACGGTGGCACCTAACCCGATACGGCTGGTCGAAGTGGCGAGCGCGGCCAGCATCGTCAGCGGTTCCAGCCGCAGCGTGTACGAGGGATGGG
>WNFD01000826.1_pt1 | contig 30740 bp, 26 predicted proteins | sample 5400491 | NCBI WGS metagenome assembly WNFD01 (sample SAMN13153343, study PRJNA577476) | soil metagenome | isolation source: 120 cm saprolite under Douglas fir tree site 2 hole 2 replicate 2 | place: USA:California | collected 2015-04-18
TCATCCTTCAATGGAGAAGTGTGACCATTGTCCTTGGCAGATGTGTGTCAATGACCTCTACAGGCTTGACGACACAGTAAATTCGGTACAAAAAGGAAGACCTCAGTAAAAGGCAAATGTATGGCCGAGGCCGCTTCGATCTCCTACGGAAACGAGTTCTGAAGCGGGCTTAGAAAAGGCCCTCTCAGCAAGCACACCCCTGCTTCATCAAAAGATCGGGAGAGCCACCATCCGTGGCGAGGTTTCCGTCTGGCTGAAAGTGCGGAATGTGGGCTGTAGTAGGTCACAGTTCGCCGGCGAGCTGGGCAATGTGACGTACCTGGTGTGTCTCAAAACACGCAGCGGCTCTCTATCCATTCGGTCTACGTGCTGCGCTCCCTCATGCCCTTTTCGTTGTAGAGAGCAGACGAGCCACACAGAAAGGAGTGGATATGAACAAGAAGCAGCCAGCAGGAAAGCGGAAAACATCGCCAGGAAAGAAGCGAACGTCCACCTTTCGGGGCAGCCGTCGCCTGACTCAGGCCGACATGCAAGCGCTCGCCACGCTTGACCGCCTCGTAGAAGCAGATCGACAGATCGAACAAAAATATGCCCTGCCGTTTCGCGCACCCCATCAGGTTGCGACCAGCTTACAGCAATGCACACATTGTCAGCAAGACATTGCCCTGCTGATTTTTGGCGACTACGCGCGCGATGTTGCTGGCCTGGAAGCCTACGCGAGACTGACAGCAGATCTGATTCAGCAAACAGCCCTTCCGGCATATGTGATCGCTCCCCCCAGCGATCCCAGCGACCTGGATAGCCCCGCATTGCTGCTCAAAGTGTATCCAAGCCAGGGGGAGCCAGGCTTTACGACCCCTCCAGAATGGGAAGAACTGATCAGGATGTTGAGCGATGAGCATTGTCAACGGCAGTGACGACTCCCCAAGCATGAATGCAGGGGCTTCTCAGGGGCGCGTCCCCTGAAGGCTCCGTCCGAACCTGGCAGTTCGTTGGTACTCACACAAACGGCTGGTAGGCTCTAGACTTACGTATCGAGAGGAAACTGGAAAGGAGACTGCCTGCGGGCAGCGCGCCTTATATTCCCGGTGCTTCAGCACGGGGTCTTACGGCCTGGTTCGATAACAAGAAGAGGAAGGCCCAGGATACATGGAAAAATCTCTCATAGCCGTCCAGGACGTGAGTGAAAAACCGCATAACTCTTCATGACCAGAGTTTCAGCGATGATCCGCCCGCCACTTTTCATAGGCAGTGCAGTCGCCGTTAAATGCCCCCAGTCCCGCCAGCTCGTCAGCGCGGTCATTATGCGGGTGTCCAGTATGTCCAGCCACCCAGAGAAACAGCGGCGTCTCTCCCCTCGAACGCTCAAGCTTGCGATAGATCTCCCACAGGTCAGGATTCTTTGTCATCTTATACTCCCCCTGCGCCACTTTGATCACATACTCACTATCACTGTAAATCGTGAGCGGAAGCGCTGGTGGGGCAAGGGAGAGAGCAGCCAGGACAGCAGCAATTTCAGCTCGATTATTGGTAGTTGTGGGAGCGAGCGGTATATACCCGTAGCATTCAATACAGGGGGCACCCTTGCGCACGTGACCATCGGCACTATCGAGAGCCGACCACAGGAGAGCCGACCAGCCTGCCGGACCGCCAGGGTTGTTGAGACAAGCTCCATCGGTATACGCAACAAATCCCTTGTGCGTTCGCGTCGGAGGAATGGCGCGAATATCTATGCCCTGTACTGCTGTCAAGACTGAGCGCCATTCTTCTGAGTTAGGCAAATCGGTTTCGCTTCTATTCATAAGAACCTTTCCATGATGAGGCTTATGAATCCATTTCGCGCGCATTATACAATGCACATAAACGCTGTGAGAGATTTTTCCATGTATCCTGGGCCTTCCTCAAGAAGCGTATGTACGCTTTTGTAACAGCCAGGCGCCGACCTGGTGACGTTCCGATTGACCCTTTATTCCCCCAGATCCTCAAGGGTGAGGTCGATGACGGGGATCTTGAGTGGGCCTGGTGTCAACCCGTGGAGCATGAGGAGCGCCCGCGTTGCGCGCAAGCGTACCTGGGCGACAGGATCGCTCCCGGACATCGCCTGGAGCATGGGATATAGCTTTGCTGGAACACGTTCTCCCATCGTGCTCAGTGTCTCTAACGCAGCGCAACGCACATAGTACAAGGGATCAGCGAGGGCGGCGATAATCGGTTCGAGTGGCGCACGAGCAGGAGCCTTGCCCAGGGCATCGACGATATTTTCTCGCACGGACGGGTAGTCATCGTTCAGCGCTTGCAGGAGCGGTTCGAGTGGGATCTGATCCCCGAAGCGTTCCACCAGTTGAATGCAGCCATGGGCAGCCGCATCGCGCACATGGTCATCAGGATCGCTGAGCGCCGCCAGGATCGCGTCGATGGGTACACGATCCTCCGTTGCCAGCAGCGTTTTGATGGCGGCCTCGCGCACGTACCACGCCTCATGGATGCAATAGGGCAACACGGTAGCAATGGGGATGGTCTGGGACGGGTGCGCCCCCCACACATGCAGCGCGGCGGCGCATATCGCTGGCTCAGAATTGGCCAGCAGGGCAAGCAACGTCTCATCGGAGATGCGCTCGCCCCAGGTGGCCAGAGATTCGACCAGCATCTCGCGCAGACACACCTCTTCATCGGGGTCCTGGATCAAACGAAGCACCGGGTCGAGGGATTCCTCTGCTTTCACGAAAGCCAGCGTGCTGGCAACTTCCATCCGCAGATACACAGAGGTCGTCTCCCGGTCAGCGAGGATAGCCATCAGGGCCTCGACAGGCAACGGTTTCTTGATCTGGCACATCAGCCCCAGAATGGCCCGCTGCTCCTGCCAATGGCCCGTCGAGTTGAGACGGTCCAGCAGAAATTGGGCCTCCACCAGGTTCAGGTACTCGTGTCTGCGCAGATCTTCCAGGGCCTCCAGGCGGTGCTGGAGGTCTGCGGATTGGCACTCTTGCAGCAAATGACGATAGAAACTATCATGCTTTCGCATGGATGGAGCCCTTTCTCTTCATCCCACGCAATTTCTTTCGAGCAAATACGCGCTCTTATTCTACCATATGAGCGGGGTGGCTCAGGGCATGAGCAATGTAGAACTCGGATTGCGCGCATTCCTGGATGATCTGCCTGGCCGGGGCGTGCCTGGTGGCTGCTTTCCAATCGAGAAACAGCTTCACCTCGGGAACCACGTCCAGGTTCTCATCAACCAAATACCACATCAGCCCGCGATCGAGGGTGTCGGCGGCGACTATTTGCGGCCAACTTCAGCAACGCCAGTGCTGCGGTCACACCATCAGTCGCCATAATAGCGCTGGTGGTAGGGCATGTCGCCTGGCGGCGGGTACTTCCCTGCGCGAGCAGCAATGGCCCGCATGACGCGGAGCGCATTCAGCGCATCACCGATCGCCCGGTGATATCCACCCTCTTCAATCCCCAGTTCGGTGCAGGCCCATTCGAGCGGCTGATAGCGATAATCGTTCTTGCCGTTGCTCCACTCCCCGTACCATCTGGCGTGAAGTTTCATGGCACAGCGCCAGCGATTCTTGTCGCTGATCGCCGCCGGAACAAGGAGCCCAAAGCGTTTCGCGGTCAGCAGGAGCGCCTGGCGGTCAAAGTCGGTATTCCAGGCATAAATAGGAGCGTCGGTTGATGTGAGCACCTGCACTACATCGGGCCAGATCTGAGTGAACGGTGGCGCGTCGGCGAGCAGGGCATCCGTGATGTTGGAGACTTCAGAGGCCTCGGCAGGCATGTCGATATCGGGCTTGCAGAGCGATTGATAGAGCACCAGGCCGTCCTGGTTCACCACGGCGACTTCGACGATCTGGAAGCCTCGGTGTTCCAGCTTCCCTGTTGTTTCGGTATCCAGCAGCAAAAAGGGTGTCCGTTGCTCAAAGAGCGCCTGCAGGTCTGCCTCTATCTGCCGCCTGGCATCCAGCCAGCGGAAATAGTAGCGGCAGGAAATGCAGTAGCGATGCACCACGTCGTCGCGGAGTGTATCGTAGATTCGGTAATCGCTGTGTTTCTGAAGCCCTCGTGCAGGATCTTCACAGCCACAGCGCTCACAGGTATGTTTCTTCGCCAGCGCTGCACGCGCTTTGGTGAGGGCAGCGAGCTGCTTCTCTGTGGCTTGTCGATGTGGCGACATCCTCTTTCCTTCTTCAGCGGCGTGGCTTGCCCGTTGCCCGCTCGATCTGCACACGGAACCAGTTCTCTACTTTTTGCCAATCATCTTCAAGGATTTCCTGGTAGCGTGGGACCTTGAATGCGGTCTTGAGTTCAGCATGGATCGTGGCTTGATGCTTACCAGTCGCATCATGCAGTTTGCCTACATAATACTGGACCAGTTGTTGATGCTCAGGAGTGAGCTTCTCAGGACCGAGGCGTTCCAGGATTTCAGGGAGGAGTTCACTCATGGCTTCCTGGCCCTCCAGCCTGCTCTCGATTTCTCCGCGCCATTCCTCGATCCCTCCGCGCCACCGCTGCGCGTGCTGGCTCGCCTTCCAGAGCGCCCATACGGCTAAGTTTTCATAGTACGTCGCTTTCTCAGCGTCGGTGGCCTCCACCTCCGGTTCCTGCGGCTGTGCTGGTGCGGCTGGAATAACGGCCCCACCTGGCAAAGTCAGGCGGCGCTTATTGACGAAGTGCTCATAGAGGACATCTTTCGCCTCTGTCTGGTATGCGATGATCAGCGCTCGGATGCGCTCCGCTTCCTGTGGGTTCCCCTCATCTTGTACCTCATTGGGGTTAAGACCCAGCACCCAGGGGGTAAAGCCGCGTAACGTAATGGCTGGCATGGTTTGCCGCCCACCGCGCGTTTGTACTTTTACCCTCACGAGTTCGTCAGCAGTAGAAGCGGTGCGCTCAATACGTCTCACCTGGGGATTGGGCGCGAGCTTCAGGCTTTCGCAGATCCAGCGGAGGACCACGCAGATACGCCCGTCTGCCAGTCGGACCGCTACAATATCTTGCTCATGAAATACGATAGACTCTTGCTCCACAGGCTCTAGCGCCTGCTCGCTGCTCCGGTTCTCGGTTTCATCGTTGGACATCTTCATTCTCCGCTTTTTAAAAAAATTTAGGGACCCTGATAGTCGCCTCTTCCAAAGGGGTCACCAATTTGGTGATCCCTTTGTGACCGTTGATCTGGTGTCACATTGGCAGCCTGGCCAGTGTTTTGTGACGGCGCAGCCGGTATCACAAGCAGCGCAGGCACCGGTCCGCCACTTTCCCCTCCATAGGGGCGAAGCCTGGTTTTTCCCCTCCTCCTCTCAGTAGTAGTACAAGGGGTTCCCACCATCTGTTATCAAAAGGTGATTGTTAGTATGGCGTCATAGTCCTTAATGAGAAAGAAGTCCTCTTTTTCACCACATGCTTGACGACATATCCAGGGCTATCTAAGATAGTGCTCAACGTCCTCCATGAGGATAAATCATCTGTTGATGACGGAGGGGGAAACTCATCATGCGGGTCCAAGAAATCCGAACAGTTGACCATCAGAAACGCTATGTGGTCGTTGATGAATGTGGGAATCTCGTGGTTCCAGTCGTTCGCTACCTCAAATATCTCAATGCCATTGGTCGGGCACGAAACACACTCCGTGCCTACGCACAGGGTCTCTCACTGTATTTTACCTACTTGGCACAACAGCACCTCGACTACCAGCAGGTCACCCTTGATGACCTGGGAGGATTTGTGCTCTGGCTCAAAAATCCGTACCGTTCTCTGAAGGTGCTTCCCGTCCAACCCGTAGCGCAAGCGCGGGCTAATCGCACGATTAATCTGGTCATCACAGCCGTCTCAGGTTTCTACGATTACCTTTGGCGGCAGGATGACCTGGCCGCCGATCTCAACGAGAAAACCCGTACTTACCTACCAGCTAAGGTGAGATCCTACAAAAGTTTCTTGCACCATATTGCCAAAGGCAAGCTTGTTGAAAAGAACCTGCTCAAACAACGCATGCCCAGACGCGAGCAACCCAAAACGCTCTCGAAAGAGCAGATCGAGACGTTAGTCAATGCCTGCGACAATAGTCGTGATCAGCTCCTGCTCACCATTCTTTACGAAGGTTCTCTCCGTATCGGGGAGTGCCTTGCGCTGTGGATCGAGGATGTCGATGTGGCTGGCCGTAAAATCCATGTCCGTGACCGAGGCCCTCTCTCTAATGATGCGGAGATCAAGACGCCAGCGAGCTGCCGGAGCATTGATGTCTCAGATGAGTTGATCAATCAGATTCTAGACTATCTAGTCATGCTGCATACCGATGAGGTAGAGACCAACCACCTGTTCATCAAACTACGCGGCACCAATGCTGGTCAGCCTCTGGAGTACGCCGACGTCAATGATCTGTTCCAGCGACTCAAGCACAAAACTGCCATTGATGCCCATGCGCACCTCTTGCGTCACAGTTCTCTCACCAGCCTTGCAAAAAATGGTTGCCGCCCAGAAGTGTTACGAGAACGAGCCGGGCATGCACAATTTCAATATACCTATCAGCTCTACGTGCATCCCAGTGCGGAGGAGATGCGAGAGGAGTGGGAACAGGTGAAAGCTCAGGTGCAACTTCGCCTGCCAGAACGGAGGGAGCACAGCTAATGTCATCAATGCTCCAAGCGCTGCCTGCATCATCTCACCTTGATGCTTTTGAGGAGGAATTTGCCAAAGATATCTGGGATGTTCGCCACCTTCCAGGGGTCCGCTACGCTGCCCATAAAAGTAGCCATCTGCTCAACTTTACGAAGATTCCTGAGCGCTTTCGCCCTGTGACCAAACGCTATGTCAAATTCTGCTTAACCCAGCACTCTCAAAGCGATTGCGGTCGCCGTCTCCGCTACTTGCAGCTCTTTTTTGAGTTCTTTTGCACGAGATACCCAACGGCCCTCACGTTGCAGCCATTGAAGCGAGCTGATATCGAAGGCTACCTGCTGCACTTACGTCGTTTCAAAGGGAGCTTGAATCGCCAAGGCAAAGAGATTGGTGACGAACACATCTGGCGAGGCGTCCATGTCCTCAGGCAGTTTCTGGCTTATTTAGAGCGTACTGACAGTGCTGAAGCTCCCTTGATAACGCTGGAGAAGCTGATCTGGCCCAGCGATGGAGGAAACAGACCCAAGCTCCAGTACACAGAGGACAAATATATCCCTGAGCCAGTGTTGCATCAATTGGAGCAGTATGTGCATAAGCTTCCTCCAAAGTACATGCCCATCGTGATTGTGCTTCGCGCTTCTGGCTGGCGTATTGGCGATGTGCTGAATCTTCGCTACGATACTTGCTTAGAAAAGACAGCAAGTGGGTGGTGGCTCTGTGGCGATATTCTCAAAACGAATGTACTCCATCACAAAGTGCCCATTTCGGATGAGATCGCTTCCATCGTTGCCGCTCAGTGCGAATTTGTCAAGGAGCACTTCACCGAGCAAGACAATCCTGCACGATACTTGTTTCCTGCGACATCCAAGCAGCGGAGAGGGCGCCCAGTGCGTGACAAGTTCGTCCAGCTCGCACTCAACCGACTGGCTGTGACGTGTGAGATCAAAGGAGAAGATGGGAACATTTTTCACTTCAACAACCATGCATTTCGTCATACCAAAGCAGTCGAACTGATCAATGCTGGCATGAGCCTGGTCCATGTGCAGCAATGGCTAGCGCATCTGAGCCCGGAGATGACCTTAGCCTACGCCAGGCTCCTTGATTCAACCAGACGGAAGGAATGGGAGCAGGCATTTGCCAAAGGCGCAGTGCGCATTGATATGGAGGGTCGTCCTAAAGCGGTTAATACGGAACAACTCGGTAACGAGCAGGAGATCGAGTGGGAGCACATCCGACACAACCTGGATGCCGTGCGCTTGCCCAATGGCTACTGCTTCAAGCCGAAGAAAGCCAATTGCCCGACGCAAGACACTCCTTGTTACACTTGTCGCCACTTTTGTACTACCCCTGATTTCCTGGCTCAGTTTGAATATGAGGAGCGAGAACTGCGCGAGCTCATTGTATTGGGGGAGAAAGCGGGAAGTGAGATCTGGGTGGAGCGAAACACCCAAAAACTCAACAGGGTTCTGCCAGTGATCCAGGTACTCCGTAAAGGTGATCTGCACCACCCAGCAGGCAAAGTCATGCGCGAATACACACTGGAAGAAAGGGCAAAGCGAAATGCAGGCTGATCCATCCTCCAAGCCAAATATCAGCGGCCTTGTGGCACATGCGCAACGCAAGTCCGCGGAGGCACAAAAACGGGTTCACCAAGCGATTGACCAGCTCCTGCGTGAGCAACAAAGCGTGAATTTCAATACCGTCGCCAAGGCAGCGAACGTGACGAAGAGTTATCTCTATGCTCACCAGGACATGCGAGAGCGTATTGAGGCATTACGGACACAGCAAGGCCAGGAACGGATCGAGCGACAGTGGGCAGAACGCCAGCAGCACCAGGCTCGAACGGACAGGACGAAAGACGTGTTGCTGGCCGCCAAGGATCGACGCATCAAGGCTCTGGAAGCGGAGAATCGCCAGCTCAAAGAGGAACTGAAAGTAGCTTACGGGAAGCTGTACGAGAAAATTTAATACAGCGAAAAGGAAAAGTCTATGAACCAACAACAGCCTCCACAAATCAGGGTGTATATATCAAATGCATTAGCTCATCAAGAACTAGCCACACGTTTGCGATACGACTTGGAAGCCAACGGCTTTCTTACTCGAAGTGATGAAGATATGCGGATAGGTAGGTTTGTGTTTGAGGAGGTACGCGAAGCCATTGAGGGTTCTCATGCAGTGATCTTGATAGAAGGTTTTAGTGAAAGCGTGGAGTCTTACACTGTTGGGACCGAACTTGGCTTTGCCCGGATGTACCACCGCCCAATGGCGATACTCCGGATGCGCAGTACAGGAGAGTTGAAGCTAAGCTTATTACTATGGCCATCAGGTTCTTCTGCCCCTGAGCCTGTAGTCGGGTATGACAAAGCACTTACGGTGATCATCCAAGCACTGAATGCTCTGAGAACCGATGTAGAGAGGGAAAATGCATCAACGCTTCGTATTCGCATTACTGAGCCACAGCTCACTGCTCAGAACCTAACAACGATCATTTCAGCGCTGACCGAACTTTCGACGAAGTACTGGCTCATTGCAAAAGGTCGCTTTGCCGACTTGATTGAATACACGCAAACACGCAATGGTCGTTTTGCTGAAGAGGCTGGTATGGTCATTACAAAGGTTACCTACAACTCTCCCTTGAATATGGATTTGAAAGTAGATCTGAGTGCTTCAAGTGTTGCAGAGGCACTCGTCACGACCATTGATGGCATCACCCAAGCACCCAAACGACTCAAGCAGAAGGAGCTAGAAAATCAAGCCAAAGCACAAGAGATCCAGCACTCTGAGCAACAAGCCGCTCATGAACAGCAAATGGCCGCTCTCGAACAAGAACAGCGGCGCTTGGAGATCGAGAAGCAGCGCCTAGAGGTCCTGGAAAAACAATTAGAGGTGCAAAAGAAAGGCATCGAGTATGCGCTGGAGATTGCAGGGAAAGTCGTTGATCTATTGCATCCTGGTGCTGATCCAGCGACACGAGCGATGGAGATCCAGGTACTCTTGCCCAATCTGGTGCAGCTTCAAAACGGCAAGGGACTCGAGCTAGCGTTGCCATGATCACACAACGAGCAATCAACGGCACCAAAGTGTAAATGCAAACTTTAAATGGGCCGTTTTCACACAATTATCCTGGCGGGTTCTGCGGATTACCCAAAAGTTTGGTTCTTCCGCAGGCTCGCTGATGGAGGAGTAAGAGGAGAATTCCGCTGCGAAGAGCAAAGAAGAGCATTCAGGAGAGAGATTCTGAAAAGCAGTAACAAGCAACTTTGGTGAGATTTCTTCGTAGAAGAGAGGACGAATGTCAGAAAGAGAGGGAGCATCTCTGCACCTCTTGAAAGCAGGAGCAAGACCTATGGAGCATGAGGTAGAAGGAGACCAGCCACGTCTGACTATGTCGTTAGCTCAGGGCTGTCGTCTGTTCGGGATGATCCTGTTTGTGCTCATCCTGTTTTTCTTGCTTGCCTGCATTATGATTCTCCTCATTGTCCTCAATCGTAGTGGCTGGTTTGCACTCTTGAGTGGCGTCTTTGGCGTACTGCTCTACGGCACCTTGACTTTACCAAGAGTGTTGTTGAGGATGAGGCAAGCCTCTTTAGCGCAACGCCAGGCCAGGGATGGCACTGCTGGCATGCCTGCGCGCAGAACGACCAGACCGCCAACGAGACGGCCAACGGTGAGAGGCACATTGGGAGGGCTTCTTCTCTTTAGTCTGCTGGGAACAGCGGCCTTTGTTGGACTGTATTTTCTTCCCGGTCAAGGTGCGGTCTTTGCTTTGATCAGTGGTGTGCTTGGTTTTTCGACACCATCCCGATAATTGTGTAAAGACAAGCTGTCATCAAACAAGCAAAAATGCAAGACCGCCACTCCCTGTCCACGGGATCTGACAGAACCGGAAAATGCAGCCCAGGCATCCCTCAGTGATCAGGAAAAAAGATTCTAGACGAGTTTCTGTTACACAGGACGATCGGCAAACGCCATCTCCCCCTGAACCAGCCGGAGAGGCTGGTTGCTTTGACACCGACAGCAAGCAGGGTTCAGCCGTTAGCCGACGGGAATCTTCGGCAAGCGAATATCCTGCATCACGGCCCAGACGATCGTCACACAGCTGGTTTCGGTCGTGAAGACGTCGATCTGATCGGTGCGCTGCCGCACATTGCTAAACAAGCTTTCAATCGCATTGGTGCTGCGAATGTACCGGTGCATGACTGGTGGAAAGGCATAAAAGGTCAGCAAATGCTCTTCATCTTCGAGTAAGCTGCGCACCGCTTCTGGATAGCGCTGGCGATATTTGGCTTTGAAGGCCGCCAGATTCAGGAGAGCATCCTCTTTCTTCTCCTGCTTCCAGATGCCCGTCAGTTCGGTGGTGACCTCCTGTTGCTCTCGTTTGGGAATGGCGTTCATGACGTTGCGCTGTTTATGCACCAGACAGCGCTGGCGTAGGGTCGCTGGAAACAGCGAGGAGACCGCTGCCAGCAGTCCATCATGCCCATCGGTGACAATCAGATCGACCTCGGTCATTCCGCGGTTGCGCAGATCTTGTAAGAGACAACTCCACCCATCTTTGTCTTCCTCTGCACAGGCGCGGAAGGCCAGCACTTCTCTACCGCCCTCTAGATCCACGCCCAGCGCCGTTAAAATCATGGTCGCGTCGGTTTGGGTGCCATGACGAACTGTGAAATGGATGCCATCCAGGTACAGGATGCGGTAGTGGGGGAGCAGCCGACGTTCGCGCCAGGCTTCATATTGCTCGGTCAGCGTGCGGTTGAGACGACTGACAGCGCTGGCACTGGGTGCGACTCCCGTGAGCGTTTGAGCCACCTCTCCCACCTTATGCGTGCTCACTCCGCTCACAAACATCTGGGTCAGCGCTTCGGCCACCTCGGGTTCATAGCGCTGGTAACGCTCGAAGACCTGGCTGTGAAACTGTCCTTCCCGGTCCCTGGGGACTTTGAGCGCCTCCATGCGCCCCGTGCGTGTGACCAGATCACGCGTATAGGACCCATTGCGATAGCCATGTCGAGTGGGCGTGCATTCGCCCCACGAGGCTCCGATGCACTGCTCCAGTTCTTCACGCATGACCTGTTCGATCAAGACCTGAATGGCGCTCACGGCCAGACGCCGTAAATACTGGCGAAATTCCTCCTGCTCTGGTATGGTGTTTGACGCGGACTCCGATGTTGAACCTTCAGGGGACAATGTGGTAGGCTGTTTCTTGGGGACAGGCATAACACTCTCCTTATTGGGGAAATGAATGAAGTGTTCTAAAGGGACTGTCTATGCCTGTAGTATCCTCTCAAAGACACCTCTTTGCAAAGCCTCATCTTTACACAACTATCGGGATGGTGTCGGTTTTTCCTTCTTCTTCAGTCTGTTCCAGGTGAGTTGGTCAGTGCTCGGCCTCGTTCTCATTCATAGAGGGAGAGCAAGAAACGCATCGTTGGAGGGACATGGTGCCCCTCCTCCTTCCGATGGAGGGGAGCACGAGGCAGGCGAGAGAACCCCTTGAGTCAGGTGTCTTGCACTGAACCGACACACTTCTTTTTCAGCGAGGCCGCGGAAGAACCATTAGATGGGCGAAACTGGTAGAATTATTCGGGTGGTCTACTCTTTTTTGAGGCGGTAGTTTGCATTTACACCAAAAGTTAATTCTCTGTAATTGTCTTTGTTAATGAACTGCTGGTTATCCGTCATACATAGCAACACCCTCTGCAAGGGTGAAAATGTAGCGACTACGTGGAAAGATGCGAAACATGCGACCAATGCGCTCACTCACTCTGGCGCTCCAGCCTCCTGTCTACCTCCTCCGAATCGATTCGATGCCGAAGCTGGTTGCCGGGGGAGTCCCTGTTCTTCCCATCAATCTCGTCCTCACTCGTAAAAGGCGATTCCAGTCGGCGCCGGATACGACACTTGACGCGCTCGCCAACGCAGCCCGGTACTATGTCGAATTCTGTGCTCATCGACGATATGGTCTCCTGGACGTGTCTCATGAAGAGTTTACCACCTTTAAAAACGCCTTGCTTGGGGAACCGTTCAAGGATGCCGAAGGCAACCTCGTCTACCTGAGCGGTTCCCGTCACAGAAGTCGTCGACGCGCCGATCATATTCTCCAATTGCTGTATGGGATAGCAGCAGACATCACAGAAGTGTATGGAGAGACCCTTGACTGGCAGCGCTACAAAGGATCGCCTCCCACTCAAACATATGCGAGAGCTGAGGGGCGTACACGCCCGAGACATGGGACACTCCGTGTGCATGTCGTCCGATGGGAACGCACGAAAATTACTGGACTTCCAGACGAGCAACTTGTCAAACTACTCCAGGCTGCACACACCCGATGGAGGGAGCATATCCCTGCGGGTGATAGAGCATATGCTGCCGACCCTGAGGCGCAACGCGGCGCATTGTTTTACCGGAATATCGCTCTGCTCTTCGTCTTGCGCTACGCAGGGAGTCGACGAGCTGAGGCAACCCCACTGCGCATGACCGACATCGACCGCACACGGCATCTCCTGCATCTCGTTACCAAAGGACACCATGGAGAGCGGTTGCCAGTTGTTTTGTACGAGCCGGTCGAACAGGCCATCTGGTTATATGTGACTCGTTTCCGTCCCTTCGTTGCCACTACCCCCATTGAGGAACAGGATGCCGTCTTTCTGAGCCATAGTGTGCGCAATTACGGACGATCTTTGACCGCGGAGAGCGTTCGTGCGCTTATTGACACCTTACGTGGTGCCCTTGATCCCCCCTGGAATGAGCAACTCACGCCGCATATGCTGCGCCACGCCTTCGGGTACGAATTGCAAAAGATCGGGGGACCATATCTGGTGACCGCCAATATGCGCCATGCCTCCTTGCACTCCGGTGAAGCCTACGCTGGCGGCGCGGAAGTGTTTGTCGATGACATCCTGGCAACGGGAAATGCACGGATTCTGCAACTCATCAAGGCAGCTCGCCTTGGAAAGGAACTGCTCTCATGAGCGAATCTTCCATCGATCGAGAGGAACGCATTCGGCAAGCGGCCAACCAGCTCTTTCTCGAAGCGAAACAGGTGAGCGAATTGACGATCGAGAAGATCTTAGCGCTGGCTGGCGAGCCAGCGAAGCGGGGAGCCTTCAAGCGGGTGTTTCCAGGCGATGCGTTTGTCCACCTGCGACAAGTATGGGTGCGCCAACATATTGAGCAGGCCATCACCACCGCATTTGCTTCAGCACAGGCCCCACGCGATGTCACCCTCCAGCACATTGCCGACCTCGCTGGATGCTGCATCGCGACGGTCCAAAGGCTAGCCGGTTCTCAGATTGCCGCTCGCCGCCGAACCCTGTCTGATCAGCACATCCTGCAAGCTATCGAGCGGTTAGTAGAGGCCAGGATAGCGCCTCAAGAGTACACACAGGAACGGGTTTGCGCAGAGGCCGGGATCTTCATCAGGCTTCGCGGCGACCTGCTCCGCGCATTTGAGGATGGCCTTGAAAGGCTCACGCAGTGTCATGAGCAACAACAACAGACGCGCGTTCCCGGCACCACTTATGCTTCAATCCAGGGAGGGTGGATTAATGTGGATGAGCCAGTATGGTATCTGGCACCCATCGAGAAGACGATACGACGCGATCAGCTGCGCCCGGACATTGCCGCAATCGCGTGGCCTCTCTTGCGAGAAGAAGCGCTCACCGCCTCACCCAGTGCATCGACGCTGCATGGCCACCATCAAAGCTGTCTCGTTGTCGCCAGGCTTTTGGGCGACACGGTCCCAGACATTCGCTCGCTCACCCTGGCTCAGCTCCAGCAGGCATGGTCCCGCTGGGAAGCATCCATCCAGGTGCGGGGACACGCGCGAACCATGCTGGTGCGATTGCTCGACACCTTGATTAGCACGAGCACCGCAGAGATGGTGCGACAAGTTCAGGAGTATGCGCTGGCGCGCCAGTGGCTCCAGATGATCCGTTTCCGCGATTCCGCAGCAGACAAAACCTACCTGTCAGAGGAGGAGTTCGACCAGGTCCTCGATGGTTGTCTGAAGGACATCATGCTCGGCATGACATATGTACAGCAAGCGGGATCGGCATATGGACAGGTATGCGCTGACCTGCATGTTCGACAGACAGAGCCAGTGTTGTACTGGGGTACTGGACTCATCGTTCTCATCATGGCCTTCACAGGACTCCGGCGACAGAGTATCGCACGCTTGTCTGTTGATGACATTGCCCCAATCGGCCCCCAGGCATTCGCCCTTGCCTGGGGGCATGGAAAGCCAGGGAAGCAACGGATCGCCGTCATCCCAGCAGTGGTGGCAGAATACATTCACTCCTACATCCACGCGACCGGCCTCATTCGCGCTCGTCTTGGCACACGACAGATCTTCTTCGCCAGAGACCAAAATCTTCGCTGGAACCGGATGACTATCCCGCGCGTCAGTCAGGCCTGTCTGTACTTTTGTACTCGGCATGGGCTCACACGCTCCGGATCACCACTCCGACTAGGGACCACCATCTTGCGCCGAACGTATGTCACGCGCGCACTCTATGAATTGCCAAGCATTGCTGCTTTGCAGGCACAGCTGGGTCACAACGATGCAAGAACCACACTGGCCTATCTCCAACATGACCGATTTGAGCATCCCGCTCAGGTAGATCATGCACTTGACACCTTTGGGCGAAAGGTCCTGGCCCGGTGGCACACACCGATCTTGCTCGCAGATCTCCCAGACGCAGAACGTCAGGCACTCCTGAGCGTTCGACTCGCTCACGAGCAAGAGGTTGGGATGTGTCGTCACAATGGTTGTGTCAAGCTCGATGGGGATCATGTGCCCCCCTGCTCGTTGTGCGAACACCTCGTTTCTGGACCAGAGTATCTGGAAGCCTGGGAATGCGAAAACGTCCTTCGGCAACAACACTTGGAGCAACTTGCCCAGATGCCGAAAGCCGAACTGCTTCTCGCACAAATGAAAGGCCAATACGAGCGCTTCCTGGCGAACTATCGCTATGTGCAAGAGAGGGGTCATCGATGACAATGGCGCCCGCCTATGAAGTCACGACACCAATTGGTGTCCATCGGTATGCTGCCCAGCATTGGTCAGTGCTCCGTCCCTTTGTGGAGGGATCCGAACAGGACCCGAAACAGCTGTTCTTCTTGACTTCGGATACCTGGGATCTCTGGCGCTACGCGCTGCATGGCACTCCCTCCCAGGCCGGAAAATACCGGATCACCTTTAGCCATCTCCACTCTTTTCTCAAACCGTTTGTCAAATGGCATTGCTACCAGCAACTCCTCCAACGACCCGGCGACCTGCGAGGGTACTTGACAGATCTCCCCCACCGACTCAAAAAGGCGGACGACTACTTCCTGGATCGCGGATACACCTCACTTGACGATCTGGCACCACTCAGCGTTTTTGAAGACCTCTGGGTTTCACTCCTGCCACACAAAGCCCCACCATTCACTCGCAATGAAATACGGTTTCAAAAGGACACACGGTCTTTTTGGCTCCAGATGCACACCATGTTCGGCGTGCCCTTGCTCGTGCCTCCCGTTGCTCCCTTTGTACAGCGTTCTCCCACGGAGATGGGACTCGACGAAAGTGCCATCATTCCTGAGCCAGTCATCAGCCAACTCATGAATAAGTTGGCACTGCATCGAGACGGGATGTGCGTGCTCAATCGCTGCCATCATCTCCGACTATGTATTTTGCTGCTCAATATCTGTCTTGGCCGCCGCATCAATGAGCTGCTTTTGGCACCACGTGGAGAAGGGCCAGATGGTCCGCTGACCACCTATCCAGCGCGCGGAAAAGGAAAAGACGGGGAACTCTGGTTCCGCTTTGAACCAAACAAAGATGGGCGCCAGAATCAGGTGCATGTGAGTCCCACCTGGGTTGACCTGGTTCGTTACTGTGTCAAAACTATTCTTTTTTATAGTGACGAAGTGCGACATCTTGCATTACCAGAAGAGCAACATCTTTTCATCCTGGTCTCGGAATGGAATGCGACCTATGGCTCTCGTTGCCAGAGCTCCCGTGCAACAGAGTACGACACTGATTACACCTACCAGCACCTGAACAAGCACAATCAAAGGCGTCACTCCCAGAAGATACACTACAGAGCCAGACCCATGAGCTACGAAGTCTTCTTCTTCTGGTTGGTTGGTAGCCGTGAAGAAGGCCAGAACCGTCATCATCCCGGCATTTTTCGAGAGTGGAACATTACTGAGGATGGGAGAGCCGCTGGAAAGGTGTATTACATGCGCACACAACAAGCGCGGCACACCCGCCAATCTGCCCTGGCACAGGACCCGACGATCTCGCCTCTCACACGTCAGCGGGACTTGAACCACACCAGCCGCGATATGCAAATGATCTACCAGCACCATCTCAAACAGGAAAATGCGAAACTCCGCGAGAAAATTGCACAACACCAGCTCCATGGTCTGGGCACCTACTGGCTGGAACAGTGCCTGGGCCTGGTAGAACCTGGTGCCCATCCTGCCTTTCGCGAAGGCTCCCCCACGTTGGCAGACCCGCGCTGGCGAGCGCTCATCGTGAACAACCCTCAATTCGTGCAGGCAAACCGTGTCTCGTGTGGCCTGTGCGCCTTACCCCAGGGTCCAGCAGGTTGTCAAGAATTCATGCATTGCACCGAGGTCGCCGATGAAGGCTGCGCCTGGTTCCTGACTGACCCACAGGATGTGCAGATGCAAGCAGAGTTACAGGAACGCGCGAGCGCGCACCGCACAAAACAACGGGAGAGCGAAGCGGCGGGAAAGACGATCCAAGCACACAAGTATAGAGTAATGGCCGAGCGCACGGAGCGCCTCCGCAACGAGGCGCTCCAGAAAGCAAGCGAAGAGGTGCGTCTCGCATTGCTCGGCGAACTCACCACCTCGGAGGGGGAGTCATGAAACAGCAGCGGAGAACGGCTGAGGAAGGGAAAGAACACCTGCTCTCGATGATGCGGGAAGTTTATGCTCAGGTGACAGGCCAAAGTGAATTCACCGCACAACGGGTCGCTGACGCTGCTGGTATCTCCACCGTGTGGCTCTACAAAATCGCCGGGGCAGAATTCCGCGCCTTGCGCGCACAGTTGCCGGGATCGCGTAAGACGCGGGATGAAGAAGTGGCAGCGTTACGGCAAGAAAATGCACACTTGCGCATGCAACTGGAGGAAGCGCAAGAACAAGCGCGCCTCGCCTCCTCGACCGCTCTCAAGCAGGCATGGGTGATGCTCGAACAGTGGGAACAGGAAAACCTCGAGTTGCACGGTCATATTCGCGTGCTCACCCGACGATTAGAACAGGCGGGAGGATATATCGATATTGAGGCGACACCCTCCCAACCGGACCGCAAAAACCATTTGAGGCCAGTAGATTTGTAATCAATGAGGCACTCTCGTCATGCAAGTCAGCCATCCCTAGCTGTAACGATAGGTAGGGCCTTGCGACCTTGTATGCATAGGTAGGAGCTTACGCTCTTTCCCCGCATCCACACCGGACATGCGACTTTCACCGCATCCGGCGTTCCAGTACTCGACGTACCCTCTCAGGTTCTTGCGTTTGAAGCGGGGGATTTGGGTTGCCCCAGTGAGGCGCACCAGTTCAAGCACGGCACAACCCGTCGCATGACAACCCCCACTGTGCTGGAGAACAAGATGTCATTACTTCAACCGTCATCTGCTTTCCTCACTTCATCCCTTGTTCCTCTCGTCAAGCGTCTTTCCCTGGCAAACCTTCGTCTTGTCCAGCCCATTACAGACTGGCGTTTGGCTACTACGTTGCCGCCGCCCTCTGTCCCGCGTGCTGGCATGCTCGCACCCCGTTGCCGGGCAAAGCGGTGTCAGAGTTCCCTTCTTCCAAATAGAAGATGTGATAGCATCCCTTAGCTGCCTGCTATACGCCGGATGGTGTGCTGGAACTGTCCTCACCGCAGGGGAAGTCGTTGAGGCAAACCATCAATACCGTTTTGGTTATGGCGTCTCAGCCAGTTTCGCCATTCTTGGATTACGACGCTTCAAACGCAGATTTCTCTCGTCAGCATAGGACACAGGATTAGTCCCTTTTCCCCTGGACTGGCTCGGAGATCAGGTCCATTGTCAGTGGGCTTCCTACCCCAAGAAGTGCCACTTCTTAACGCAGGCCGCTCTATCCTCTCGCCACAGTTCAAGCAAGGCCCTTATGGGCAACACCTCCTATCGTGAAAAGGCGCACTCCCCCGTTCCAAACCGAGCGTGCCTCTTTCGAGGCACTCGGCTTTCCGTACTCGCCCCTCTGATCTATTTTTCAACCCCATAGCGATCTCGCTCATGAGCACAGCACAACCTGTTGCATGAGAACCCCCACTCTGCTGGAGAACAAGAACTCACTACTCAAGGCGCTTTCCGATTTAAAGGTCTACTCAGATCGGTAGCTTTCCTGGCGGACCTTCGTCTTGTCCAACCCATTACAGGCTGGTATTTGGCTACTATGCCGCCTCCGCCCTCTGTCCCGCGTGCTAGCATTCTCGCACCCCTTTCGGGTAAAGCGGTGTCAGAGTTCCCCAATTCCGTTCGGAAGTGTTCTAGCAACCCGTAGCTACCTCCTATACGCCGGGTGTTCTGTGGCCTACTCCCTTGTCCACCAAGTTCGTTTCCACATCGAGATACTCTCCCATCTGAATTTACAGCAGATGAGACCAACACCGTCGCCTTTTGGCTGAAGTGACTCAACCGATTGCACTTCTTTTCCATAACGACGCTTCAAACAGAGGTTCCTCGCGTCAGCATAGGTCGCAGGGTTAGCCCGATTTTTCTGGCCGGTTCCAGATCATCGGTACATGGTCGGCGGGCTTCACACCTCGAAGAGTGCCGCTCCTCGACGCATGCCGCTTTACCCTTCCATCGTTATCTAAATGGAGTCCTCGTGGACAACACTTCCGCCCGTGAGAGGGCGCACGTAAATATTGGAATTAAGCTGTTGGAGTTTCTGCAATTATCCTGGCGAGAGAGTTTTCCCTCCTTTGGCTTCCCAAGCCAATTTCGAGGGAACTAGCTGAGGAAGAATGTCCTCTGATCAGCAGAGTAATTGCCAAAAAATCAACAGCTTAATTCCAATATTTACACATTCCAGCCGTATGGGTTCCGCCAGAAGAGGTCCGAGAATTACGCGCTTTGATCGCTCATCGCCGTCGTCTCATCGCGCAATGGACTCAGGCTCGCAATCGTCTGCAGAGCGTCCTGCATCGGCATAACATCGCGCCGCCGGAAGGAGGACTCTTTGTGGCAAAACAGCAGCGATGGTGGAATGAGTTGCCGCTAGGCCCTTCCGAGAAATTGCGTGTCCGGCAGGACTTGACCATCCTTACCAACCTGATCCCTTTAATCGAAGAAGTGGAAGCGGAGCTCTGTCGTCTGAGCGCGACGGAGCGATGGGCAGACCAGGTCCCTTACCTGGTCCAGAGGCCTCGGATTGGCATCTTGATCGCCATGGTCCTGCTCTCAGCAATTGGTGACGTCACGCGGTTTCCTTCGGCTAAGCACCTGGTGGGGTACGCAGGACTGGGAGCCAGTGTACATGAAAGTCGGGCAAACCTATCGCACGGGAGCGATTACAAAGCAGGGGAGACGGGGACTGCGTATGGCTATGGTCGAGGCAGCACGGACAGCCGTCGAACATCATCCCCATTGGAAGGCACAATTCGAGCGGCTCTCAGCACGACTGGGAAAGAACAAAGCGATTGTGGCCATTGCTCGCAAACTCCTGGTCGTGGTCTGGCATGTCCTCACCAATCATGAGGCAGATCGCCATGCAGATTCAGAGAAGGTGGCATTGAAGTTCGTGGTTTGGTCACGCAAAGTCGGGGCCGAGAATCGAGCTGGGTTGAAGACACGTGAATTCGTGAGGCGTGAGCTCATGCGCCTGGACATGGGGGGAGAACTGGAAACTATTGGGTGGAAAAGCACAAAGCCGATCCGATTACCCTCACAAGAGGAGGCAAAGGCATTCCTGCACACAGGAGCAACAGGTGGTTGACACGTAAATTGCGTGCTTGCTCTTTCGCTTAGAAAACGGACCATCTCTCCCAACACGTGTTCGAGCTGGGAGGAGAGGGGAAGTGCGTCTTTTTTCATCAATATGGAACATTTTGGCGTGCTCCCCCTTGACAAGGAAAAACATCGGTAAGGGCCTGTAGGAACTGCGAAAGTCCTTTTTTCAACTGGCTGCATGGATTAGAGGAAACCTGTTCCACACTTAACAGAATCGTCTGTCCACTCACTCCTCATAGGAGTAGTAGTAGTCTGCCTTGGTAGGGATATCGAGCGGTCGTATCCCTAGCTCACTCCAGATTGAATTTAGCGTTATGATGATTTCGTCTCTCCCGTTATCAATTATCTCAATTAGCTTCTCACGTTTCTCTATCTGTTCACCAGTAAGGTTCGGTTCCATTTCCAATTTTCTCAGATCGGCCAGTGCAGCGCTAATCCCAGTCAAGCGCTTCTGCACTGACTCCATCTTTTCTCGACGCTTTTGGTCTTTAATGACCCCAATGGACATGCCTTTGATGGAGCTAGTGTCTGGTGTAGGTCCTCGGCTGATGACCTCAAGTGTCTTCTCTATGGCTTGATCAAATGGATTCATTGTGGGTGTTGACGTGGCGGGAAAATTTTGATAACGCTGTTCCACACGGAAAGTGCCCTTGAAGGCCCGACGATTAAAGACATAATTACGCCAGAATGCAAACAGTTCTTTGTCAGACCGAGGTTTCTCAGCCTGCCTCTTTCCTAAGTAGTACGCTAGATACACAGCTGCCAGAGCAGCTACCACCCCAATAAGAGCGGCGACAATAGTAGAATCCATATCTGTTCCTCCTTCTTTTGCAGGGCAAATCATCAAGACACTGTGCATAGAATAGACGTTGAACAGTGGAAAAATGCGCACAGGATTATCCTCCAGATGAGATTTTCCTGGAGAGCCGCGCAATTGACGGTTTCCAGCAGGCAGAGATTCGTGCCACAAAGGCACATGAGGGGTCTAATTTACAAGACGTCGATGGATGGAGCCGCCCAGGGAGCGACCTTGCCTGGTGGTAGTTTTGACCAAGGTTCACGCACTTTTTGGCCCAAGGGTGAGCCATTTTTTGAAGGTTCGAACACCTTTGGGCCTTTCCTGCTCATTTTGGTGCATGAGTACAATGAAGAGAGGTGGATGTGTATTTTGTTTGATTCACTTTCCATTGTACAGAGGAGCAGGAAACAATGGAAATCCAGCACATGCCCTCAACGCGCCCTGGTACCCCAGGTCTTGATGTCTTCAAAATCGCCGGGCGATCCATCTCCGGCTTTGTTCATAGCTTCAAAACCGGCGATCCCCGCCGAGTCCGACAACCCTTTACCTCCCGTCTGGAGGAACAACTCTGTCTGTTTTTAGAGTATCATCCGCATGTGCGGACCTTTCAGCGTGGCGATGCCAGTCCTGCCTGCGCCACGGCCTACGGTCTGGCGTCTCCCCTTGGGACTCCCTATCGGATCAACTACGTGTTCGAGGGCAAGCCCCACGAGTATTTGCCTGATTTCGTGGGCACGCTCTGCGATGGGGGCTTGCTCATTGCTGAAGCCGGACGCGCGAGCGAAAAAAGTCAGGGCAAAGCGCTTGTGAAGGCCGAGGCCGCACGGCGACTCGCGTTGCTCAAGGGCGGGGTGTACTGGCTGGGCACAGAGACCCATCTGTCAGAACGCCGTCATCAGAACTGGCTCTACCTGCATGCTCGGAGCCCTCCGTTTGCAACCTTTGCCGAGATTTCCACTGCTCTTTTACAAGCGTGGCCCGCAGGCTCCATGTGCTGCGTAAGCGAACTGGCCCAGCGTTTTGGTCCCCATTGGTCAGAAGCAGAAGTCGAGGCCGCTGTGTGGAAGCTGGTGGGAGATGCCGCTGCCGAAGGACGTCTGCTGGTCGATCTGGCCGAAGTAGAGCTTTCTCGTGTAACGTTGCTTGCCCTGCTTGCACCAGGCACCTCTCCCATTCTGCCTGATCCCCTTCCCTCGGAGCTGCTGCCAGTGGCAGGCCCCGCTTCTTTTCCGCGAGAAGCTCAGGATGAGGATCTCATGCTTGATCCTCAGATTGGCATCACCGGCCCCACCTTTGATGCCTCGGTGCTGGCAACCACCCAAGAGCAAGCTCATTTCCATCGCAATCTAGCGGCGGTCACAGCCGTGCTGGCCGGGATGGGGATCAGAGGGGCTGCGACGGCCTATGGGATGTCTACCTCCACGCTTTCGCGCCTGGTGCGCCGGACCAAGGAGCTTGGACAGATTGCCTGTATCCCCTATGCGACCTATCATCGTGATCGAGCTTTGCATCCAGAGTTTCGAGCCTTGATCCGCAAGTTGTACATGCAGCCGTTCCGACCAACGGTCATGGCCATCTACGAAGATATCCACCTCAAACAGCTTGCCGAGGAGCTCAGCGAGCGTGAGAACAAGCCCATCGCGGTCCCGACCTATCAACAGGTCTATGGGTTCGTGAAGAGCATTTCCCAGGAGATCCCAGTCAAAGAGGCCCGCTCTGGCCTCAAACATGCTCCGCGTGCGCGCATGTCGCCCAAGTCCTTTGTCCTCTCCATTCCCTATCCAGCACACATCTGCCAGGTCGATGAGCATACCATGGACCTGCTGGTCGTCGCGCCCGATGGGACGGTGCTCACCCGACATGTTCACGGGGCCGTGCTCATCTGTGTCAAAACGGCGGCAATCCTGGCAGCAGTGTTGTCGCTGGACAGTCTGCGCGAGGAAGACTACATGCGGCTGGTCAAGATGGCGATTGAGCCAAAGGACCGGATCACGGCGCTCTACGACTGCCAATACCCCTGGCCCTGTTCTGGCAAACCAGCAGTCATTTTTCACGACCGGGGCAAGATTTTTACCCGCCGCTCGTGCGACCCAGGTGTTGGTCGATCGCCTGGGCATCACGACCGAGCAAGCTCCGCCTTACGCACCAGCAGCAAAAGGGACCGTCGAAGCCTTGTTTACCTGGGTGACGCGCAAGTTTACCCATCGGCTTCCAGGAACCACCAAGGCAACCCCAGCTGATCGTGGCACCTATGACAGCCGAGGAGAAGCCGAGAAAGCTGGCATCACCCTGGATGTGTTGGAGAAATGGTTCATCCAGGCGATTGTGGATGCCTACATGCAAGAGTGGGACCGTGAGAGAAGAGGTCGGCGCACTTCGTTGTGGGAACAGAGTGTTCAGAAGATGGGGGTTTCTCGCTATCTGGGTTCACCAGATGATCTCAAGCTCTTGCTCATGAAGGCGGTCAATCGCAGGAACAAAGCCACCGGGCGCTATGCGATCTCACCCTATCGTGGACTGTCCTTCTTAGGGTATCGCTATGTCAGCCCTGGGCTGCTGGATCGACTCCGCGGCAGAGAGATCGATATTTATTACGATAGAAGAGACATCTCGGTCATTTACCTCTTTGAAGAGGGAGAACTGAGAGGCGAAGCGTATTGCACCGAGTTGCTGGGGGAGCGTTTGAGCATCTGGGAAGCGCAAGCCAGACGAAAGAGCGATACAGAGCAAGCGAAAGAGGCCAGCATGATGAGCCTGGAAACCCGCCAGCGTATTCAGCAAGAAGCGCTCTCAGGGAAAAAGGCGCTCGCCCTGGAAACCAAACGCCTGGCAAAGCAGCGACAGCTCGACCAGCAGCGCTCAGACATTCACCCTGAACCTGTCCAAGCTGCACTCCAGGTCCTGGCTCATCATCAAGCGGTGACGTCTGTCCCTGCTCCCACTCCAACAGGGCTGTTGCCGAAAGCTGAGCCTTCCGATGAGGCGGAAACTGCTCCGGTCGTCCATTTGCAGATACGAAAGCGGAGAAGCCATGATGACTGATGGCAACGTTCCTGTTCCTCGACCCCCCTTTGTCGTCCATGACGACTTTCTGGAAACGGCTTTTGAGTTGCGGTTTCAGGGCTTGTTGCAGCAAGCCTGGCAATCCCGTACGTGGCATGTCATTGCAGCGCTTCCAGGAAGCGGGAAATCGCTCGGGATCGCCGATCTGACCCATCAGAGCACTTCGTGCAAAGATACCAAGGGAGCTACCCATCTCCCTCTGCTGGCCATTCGCGCTCCGAAGAGTGGGGGGACAGATCTGGCTCTGGGGACGGCATTCTGTACGATTTTCGGTATTGTCCCTGCCATGCCCTGGTATGTCCGCCGTGCCTGGTTGGTGCAAGCCATGGCCGAGGCCCGAGTCGAATGTCTCATCATTGACGACGCCCAGGACTTGAATCTGGCGCACCTGGCGTTTCTCAAAGAACTGACTGACAACCTGGCCGCACCACCTTACGAGCGGATAGTCTCACTCTGCCTGGTGACAGCACATAGCGGGAAGGTGATCCCCCTCAAAGAAATCTTCTCGCGGCCTGACATTCTCTGGCGACAATTTCGCCGCCGTCTGGATACCGAGCGCCCTTTTTGCGTCGTGGCCGGACATACCGAGGAAGAAGTGCGTTCGATTTTGGAAGCCTTTGAAACGCTCTATCGGGATCAGTTGCCTGATCTGCACTTGCTCCGCTGGACCAGGCCCATTTTTACCTGGCTGACGCATGCCACGCTCGATCCTGATGGGACCAAGCGTGTCACGATGGATCATCTGACGCGACTGGTGAGGGCTGCTCTGCGTCGGAGCTATGAAGAGGCGAGCCAGGGATGTCGATGTTGCCACCCTCACCAGAGCCGCGGAACTCATGATCCTGCGACGTGATGAGATTGTTGAAATTGCGGGCACGCCAAATGATCCAGCGTTTCCCGTCCAGGAGGTAAGCTAATGGCACGCATTCACCTTGCTGATCCGGCCTGGAAAACGACGTTCCCTTTCTTGGTCGAGCCTCGTGAAAATGAATGGTTAACGGGATTACTCCTGCATTGTGATGAAGTGAATCATTGGGGCAGCGGAACGACCCTCACGCACATCTGCCACATGAACGAAAAGACCGCGAAAAGCACCTCGACGTTGATCGTGCCATCTGGACTCTCGCTTGACGCTCTCGCAGACGCACTAGCTGTTCCGCATGAATCCATCGTCGCTACCACGTATCAGGCAGAACTAGCTCGCATCTATGGGGTAGCCGATCCCCATGCCCTCTTCCTCTCGACATCCTTCTCCTTCCGCCTCTGTCCAGCCTGTGTGGCGGAGGACCGTCTGCTCACACGGACGCTCGTCTTGCCGCATATCACGATCTGCCCACGGCACCAGATCGTGCTGGTAAACCTCTGCCTCTGTGGGACGGCGTTACGGCCTTTTCATTGGCGAGCCCTGCCATTTCGCTGTTTCAAATGTGGCCTGGACTGGGCGGAACTTCCCCGGAACAAGGCTGACCACACGCGTATCGAGATCGAAGAGCAGTTGCTCTCATCTTACCAGTTCTTCTGGACATATGGGACACCGGAAGTGCTTGCCAGTACCCAGCGACTCGTCTATGACAGTGTGGTGGAGAAGGGAGCAATCCGTGCTCCCCTTTCCGACAACGTTTCCCAGTCAGAATCTTTGGGCCGATCCTATCGCAGAACATCCTCTCTGGGCTATCTGGTTCACCTGTTGTGGCAACTCGATCTGACTCCTGGTGACATTCTGGTGTATGCAGGCCCGTTGCCCTGGCGCTCGGCGAAATGGACCCGTTTCCAGTGTGAAGTGCCACACTGCCCCTATGTCATGATGCTCAAGGAGCGTCTGAACGTCTTGGAGGAGAAACACAAAGAGAAGTAGCCACTCCTCAAACGTGTTCGAACCTTCAAAAAATGGCTCACCCTTGGGCTAAAAAATGGACGAACCTTGGCCAAAACTACCACCTTGAGAAATCGCTCCCCAACTGGCTTCTTTCATCAGCACCTTGTAAATTCGAGGAGAAATGAACGAAGCTGCCATAGACCGTAAAGTAGCTCATATCCCATTCACCTGGTTCTTTTCCGGCGAAAGCCAGGCTTCCTCATGGAGTTGTCCAATTTTTTCACCATCCATCCACTTCATTACCACATTTACAGATAGGCTGAAAGAAATGATTTACAGGTGAGGCAGATGAGGCACGAACCTTCGCTCTTGCCAGTTGAAGCTTGTTCACGCTTCTGCAATCAGAGCCTTTGTGCTCACATGGGAGGCGCTCTCTGCCGCCAACACGAGCCGGGACGGCGCGTTTACCAATCCACTGCCCATCAACGGGCATCGGAGTGTGAAATGTTTATCTTTGAAGAGGACAGAGGATCGGACTCGCCTTTTGTCGAAACGATCTGGCGTACTCAAAGTGAAAGTGCTGGCACGTTTCCCTCTCGTGCCGTAAGCCATTGGGAGATAGTGGTCATGCAACAAAATGGCAGGACAGGCATCACTGTGCGGGGACCAGAGACGAAAGCGACAACTGCACACTGTCCTCCTAACGCTGAGTTTGTTGGCATCACATTTAAACTTGGCGCATGTATGCCACTTCTGCCTACGGGAGATCGTTTGGATGGAGAGGTGATCCTACCTGAAGCTACGAGTAAGTCCTTCTGGTTGAATGGCTCTGCGTGGCAATTTCCTGACTATGACAATGCTGACACGTTTGTCGAGAGGCTGGTGCGTGACGGTCTGCTCATTCGCGAGCCAATCGTAGATGCTGCCTTACAAGGTCAACTGAAAGAACTGTCTAGACGCACCATCCAGCGTCGTTTCTTGCGTGCCACCGGGTTAACGCTGAGCTATGTTCGTCAAATCGAACGCGCGCGAGAGGCAGAGGCTCTCTTAGAGCGAGGAGTGTCTATCCTCGACATAGTTGATCAGACTGGCTATGCCGATCAGCCGCATCTGACGAGATCGCTCAAGCGTTTGATCGGACGGACACCAGCTCAGATCATTAGTAGACGCAAATCTCAGTAGCTGTCGTTTTTGTTCAAGACAGAACCCTTACGCAGAGTTATAATCCATGTGCTAATACTTGACAACAAAAGGAGAATAACATGAGAAAAATTATCGTCCTCTCTTTCATCACACTTGACGGCGTCATGCAGGGACCTGGTGGGCCAACAGAAGATACCAGTGGGAACTTTACGCATGGTGGATGGGTGGTTCCCTACTTTGATGATTTTGTTGGCAAGATCATGGAAGAGCAAATGAGTAAGCCATTTGATCTCCTACTCGGGAGAAAAACATTTGAGATATTTGCAACCTATTGGCCACATGCTGACGGTGGAAAAAACCCAATCAATGAATCAACAAAGTATGTTGCTTCGAATACGCTGACAACACATGAGTGGAGGAAGTCGGTCTTTTTCAAGGGCAATGTTGTGGATGAAATACGCGCACTCAAACAACAAGATGGTCCTGACTTACAAGTGCATGGGAGTGGTAATCTCATTCAGACGTTACTCGCGCATGATTTGGTCGATGAATTTTGGCTCAAAATCTTTCCTGTGACAGTCGGGAAGGGAAAACGCTTGTTTGAGAAAGGGACGCTTCCCGCTTCTTTTACCCTGGTTGAATCTCAATCTTCACCATCTGGAGTGATTATTGCTACCTTCAAACGTGCGGGAGAACTCAAAACAGCATCAGTGGATCAGTTGCCTGATCATTTACGATGAAGCAAGCCTCAAAGCCATCCTGAACGCGGTGAAGGACTTCTGAACAGACATGAGTCATCCCGAATTTGAGGGATGGGCTTGTGAAGGAAGCGGGCATTTCTCGCACAGGAGTGAAGAAATGCCCGCTTCGGCTATCTACGAGAGAAGCTACTAAAGCGGTTAGGCCATCACGGACTGCTGGGAGGGAATTTTCCTGAGGGAGAGGAAAGAGCAGAAGGAGAGAAGTAAAGCTCTTCCACGCCCAAAAAGATCTAAAGCTGCTTTGAATGATGGAACGAGCATTCCTCTTTTGCTTGTTTCTCTAATTGTTAGCTGTCATGCTGGTCTTGCTGCACGGTCTGGAAGCAGATGCGCCTGTGACCAGGAGCATCCTGGCCTTGGGAGCCTCGTTCGCATGGGGAGCTGGCCCCCCTGTCAGGTGAGCGTGACAGAGATCACCGGAAGGCTTCGGCGAGATCGCCGCTCCCAACGCGGGGGAAAGGTTTGCCAGAGCCGACTCAAAGCCAGGCGCAGACGGGCGAAGGGAGCGTGGGCCTGGCGGCAGTGTCGGCCCGTGCGATGGCAGTAGCGGCGCAGAAGCCAGCGGCACAACGACGCGTAGCAGGGGGAAAGCAGCGTGAGCAGAAACGCGTAGGCCAGCGTCGAAAGCCGGGAGGAGTTTCTCTCGTGACTCCCAATCCCACAGACGCGGACTCTGGAAAGCCAGCTCGCTTTTGTTTTCCTTCCAGGTCAATTCGATCTGCCAGCGACGCGCGTAGGCAAACATGATCCCCCAGGCATCCTCGGAGCAGGTGATCGGCTCGTTGGTCAGCAGGTACCAGGGCAAGCCTCCGAAGCTATGGGCGATCACCAGCCACAGGGGGTATTCAGGATGATCGGGGTGACGCACGGGCAAGGCGAGAATGCTGGCCGTCACCCACTGATGGCGACGGCAGTCCCACACCGTCCGTTCTTGCCACCCTCGCTTGCCGCGCGCGATTTTCCAGGCCGCCCGCCGATTGCCCTGCGCATCCACCAAGTGATACTCTTTCTTCCAGCGCAGCACGAAGCGCAGCGTGAAAGCAAAGAGCAGACCGAGCCAGAAACTGCTGGCGAAGCCCTGATCAAAGACGTGCAGGACCCATCCTCCCCATTGGAGCGCCACCTGGAGCAAGAGCTTGCCTTGTTCATCGCGTTTGAAGGAGGCGCGAGCACCACGACTGGTCCACCAATGCATGCTTGCCAGATCGGGGGGATCGTGCTGCTGGTCGCGGCCCACCAGGATCACCGCCAGCCAATGCAGGCCAGGCACGAAGATGGGACCTCGTGGCGGGGTGTAGTAGCCCTTCTTGATATGGGTCAGTCGGGCGGCTTTACTGGAACGCGACTTCGCCAAACTCTTCGGGTGCGATGCTTTCCGGCTTCTCCCACGCACTCTCGTCCCAAATGGGAAGCCGCATCCACCCCGGCGTCTTTCCACTTCTTCAACCGGCGCGTGGCCCGCTCCCAGAGAAACGCTCGGATCAGTTCGGCGGACCATTTCACGCAATGCAACAGCCGCGAGAGGCGCTTGGTGCCAGCGGGCGCTTTGTCGGGCGTGTCTAGATATCCCCCCATTTCCGAGAGCAGCAACCCGTTGACCCGATCACGAAATGTCAGGATTACCGCAATCGTCTGCACAAACGTGCGCACCAGCCGCTTATCAATCCTGGCATCCAGTTCCATGAGCAAGGGGGCCAGAAACCGGGCCAGGGCTGCGTACAATCCCTGCGCCATGTCTGCGGCGTGATATGGAGGAACTTGTGGCTTCTCTACAGGTGTGAGATACTGAGTGGACATGAAAACACCTCCTGGATCAACTGGTTGAGTTTGTTCGGAAACTCTCTTCCAGCTTATCTCATACCAATTCGCGTTCTAAGAGATCATTCTAAAATGAGGGAAGTAGGTCATCGAACGGAGACGCTCCGGGTCGGCTTCCAGCTGATTCAGTCCTTCACACACCTGGTCAATCACGTCATCAAGAGAGGGAAAAGCGAGATTCGCGAGCTGTTTTTCGCGCAGTTCTTCCCAGACATGTTCCACGGGATTGAGCTCGGGACTGTAGGCAGGCTGAGCAATGAGCCGAATATTTTCTGGGATCTTCAGGTCTTTGGTCACATGCCAGCCTGCTTGATCCACTTGCATCACCACAAAGTACTTGGCATAGGTGCTCGACACATGCTCCAGAAACAGGTTCATCATTTCCGTATCGGCAGACGGAAGGATGAGTGAAGTCATTTTGCCCTCTGCGGGAGCCACCGCTGCATACACATAGGTATACTCGCGAATAACCTGGCGTGGCGCGTGGGGCCGGATGCCAGGGGGAGCCCAGGCTCGTCTGGGGATGCTGAGGCGGCCAAAGCAGCCTTCATCTTCGGCCATCTTCAACAGCGGTCGCTCATCGGTGGGCTCTCGGCTGCTCAGGGCTGCCTGGACCGCCTGCTGGAAGTTTTTTTTGAAAAGCGTCCTGTTCTTCCTGATTGGCCTTGGGATGACGCGCACGCGGAGCCAGCTTGCGCCAGCCATGGCGATGCAAGAGTCGG
>WNFD01000829.1_pt1 | contig 30730 bp, 27 predicted proteins | sample 5400491 | NCBI WGS metagenome assembly WNFD01 (sample SAMN13153343, study PRJNA577476) | soil metagenome | isolation source: 120 cm saprolite under Douglas fir tree site 2 hole 2 replicate 2 | place: USA:California | collected 2015-04-18
GCAAACCTGTGCCTGGATACCGGCACGAGCCGGGCGTGAGTCCGCATTCGCGGACGGAAACGTTCGTCGCGATGGAACTGCAGATCGACAACTGGCGATGGGCGGGAGTGCCGTTCTATTTGCGCACGGGGAAGAGGCTGGCGAAGCGCAGCACGGAGATTGTGATTCAGTTCAAGCGCGCGCCGCATATTGTGTTTCGCGAACGCGAAGTGGAAGACAACCGGCTGGTGCTGAATATTCAGCCGGACGAAGGGATTTCCGTATCGTTTGGAGCGAAGCGGCCGGGAACGGAAATGGGGATCGGGCACGTGGCGATGAATTTCAGTTACCGCGAGGCGTTCGGCGACGTGAGGACGCGAAGCGCGTACGCCACGCTGCTGGGGGATTGCGTGCGCGGGGATGCGACGTTGTTTGACCGCGGGGACAGCGTGGAGGCGGCCTGGGCGCTGGTCGAGCCAATTTTGGATGTATGGAGCGCGGCGAAGACGGCGACGGTGCCACAATATCCGGCGGGGAGTTGGGGCCCGCGGGAATCGGATCTTTTGCTCGAACGCGGCGGAAGACGTTGGTACAACCCGTAATTCGGCGACGATGGCGCTGAAAACAGCAATCGAGATTAGCAAGAGGGGGACACGGTGATCCTTGCGGGTGACGTCGGCGGAACGAAATGTAATCTTGCGCTGTTCGCGGAGAAGAACGGCACGCTGACGAGCGTATTCCGGAAGCGATTTGCGAGCAAGGAATTCGCGCAATTCGATTTGATAGTGAAAGAATTTTCGCGACTGGCCGCGCCGCACCTTGCGGTTGATCCCGTGGTGGCTGCGGGCTTCGGAGTAGCGGGGCCAGTGATCGACAATCACGTGCGCGCGACGAATCTGCCGTGGACGGTGGATGCGCGGACGCTATCTTCGGAATTGGGCGTAGCCAAAATTGTGCTGATGAACGATCTGGGTGCGACGGGGCACAGCATCGAGCATTTGCCGCCGGAGGAATTTTGCGTGCTGAATCCCGGGAAACCGGAGCCGGGCGGGACGCGCGCGTTGCTGGCGGCGGGGACAGGATTGGGGCAATCGATATTGGTGTGGGACGGCGCGCGCTATCGCATTGTGCCGTCGGAGGGCGGGCACTCCGATTTTGCGCCGCACACGGAGCAGCAGATCGAATTGTTGCGGTTTATGCGGCGGCGATATCCGCAGGTCAGTTGGGAGCTGATTTTGTCCGGGCGCGGGTTTCGAACGCTGCACGAGTTTCTTGCACCGGAAGTAAAGCACGCGTCGTTCGAAGATCCGGACGCCGATCCCGCGCCGGAAATCACGCAGAAGGGCCTGGCGAAGACTTGTCCAGTGTGCGAGGAGACGCTGGATTTGTGGACATCTATCTATGGCGCGGAGGCGGGAAACCTGGCGCTGAAGGTGCTGGCGCTGGGCGGAGTTTATGTGGCGGGCGGGATCGCCGTGAAAATCATCGAGAAGATCAAGGATGGGAGTTTTTTCGGGGCGTTCAAGGACAAATGGCATTTCGAGAATATGCTGACGAACATCCCGGTTTCCGTCGTGCTGAATGAGTCGGCGCCGCTGCTGGGCGCGGCCTATGAGGCCCTGGCGGCGGTGGAAAAGCAACAGGTCTGGAACGCACGCTGAACTGTTTCGGCACGTCTGCTTGAATCTCGAGGTCCGGCGCGGCGCTGCCTGTTACCCTTGGCTGAGTGGACTTCCTGGAAGAATATTTCGGAGAGTGGAAGCCGATTTCGCGATATGCGGGAATCGGCTGGCTGTGCTTCTATTTTTTGTTCCTGGTGTATGCCGCGGCGGACCGCTCGGGCTTCCTGTTTCTCGACTACGCGAATTTGATGATTCATGAAGTCGGGCACCCACTCTTCAGCCCATTTGGCTACACGATCATGATTTTGGGCGGGACGCTGGCGGAGTTGATTGTTCCACTGCTTTGCGGCGCTTATTTCTTTTGGAAGCGCGAGATTTCCGGGACCGCGTTTTGCGGGTTTTGGTTCTTCGAGAATTTTCCGTACATCGGCACGTACATGGCGGATGCGCGGGCGCAGGAATTGCCTCTGGTCGGTTCGGGGGACCATGACTGGGCCATATTGTTCGGGCAGTGGGGATTGTTGATGCAGGACCAGAAAATAGGCGGAGCGATGCGCGCGATCGGGTGGCTGGGAATGGTCGCGGTAATTGGGTGGCTGGCGTGGCGGACATACCAGAGCGCGCGAGCAGAGGAGAATGCGCGAGCGGAGGCGTCGGTTCGCTGAGCAGGTTGCGTCGTCGCTTTGCGCTGCGTATTCGACCTTACATATTTTTGGTAATCTAGGGCAGCTTTGCCTATTCGCGGCCGCGGGTTCGCGCGCGAAATACAATCTTCAGGCAAGCAGACCGGGGAGCATTTCATGAGCAGTGTCACTACCATGCCGGAGCCGAAGCTCCAGAACTATGTCAACGGAGCGTGGCGGGCATCGACGGCGACGGAATTTGTGGAAGTGATCAATCCGGCGACGGCCGAAGTACTTACCCTCACGCCGCTTTCCACGCGCGCCGACGTCGACGCGGCAGTGCAGACGGCGGCCGAGGCGTTTCCCGCGTGGCGGCGAACTCCACCCGGCGAGCGCATCCAGTACTTGTTCAAGCTGAAGAATTTGCTCGAGGAGTATATCGACGAACTGGCGCGGCTGATCACACTGGAGAATGGAAAGACATTCGGCGAAGCGAAAGCGGAATTGCGGCGCGGGATCGAGAACGTGGAAGTAGCATGCGGCATTCCGATGATGATGCAGGGCTACAACCTGGAAGACGTGACGCCTGGCGTGGACGAGACGATGATTCGGCAGCCACTGGGTGTGGTGGCGGCGATTACGCCGTTCAATTTTCCGGCGATGATTCCGTTCTGGTTTTTGCCGTACGCGATTGCTTGCGGGAATACTCTGGTGCTGAAGCCTTCGGAGCGGGTGCCGCTGACCATGCGGCGGGCGATTGAGTTGATCGAGCAAACGGGGATTCCCAAGGGCGTGGTGAACCTGGTGAACGGCGGGCGCGAGGTGGTGGATGCGCTGTGCGACCATCCGAAGGTTCGGGCCATCAGCTTTGTGGGCTCGACGCCGGTGGCGAAGCATGTCTATGCGCGGGCGGCGGCGAGCGGGAAGCGCATGCAGTGCCAAGGCGGCGCGAAGAATCACGTGATTGTGCTGCCGGACGCGGACATGGAGCTGGCCACGCAGATTATCAGCGACAGCGCCTTCGGCTGCGCGGGGCAGCGGTGCCTGGCGGTTTCCGTAGCGGTCACGATTGGAGAAGCACAGAAGACGTTTCGCGACGCAATTGCACATGCGGCTTCTGCCATCCGCGTGGGGAGCGGACTCGAAAGCGGCGTGCAGATGGGGCCGGTGATAACGCGAGAGAGCAAGCAGCGCATCGAGTCGCTGATTGACAAGGGCGTTGGTGAAGGCGCCAAGCCGGTGGTGGACGGGCGCAACACGAAGATTCCGAATCACGAGCAGGGCAATTTCCTGAAGCCCACGGTTTTGGATGGCCTGCCTTCGTCGAGCCAACTGGCGCATACGGAAATTTTTGGGCCGGTTTTGAGCTTAGTCCACGCAAATTCGATGGATGAGGCGATGGAGTTTTTGTCCCGAAGCCCATACGGAAACCAGGCCTCGCTCTTCACCACGAGCGGCGCTGCGGCGCGCCGCTTCCGTTACGAAGCGCCGGCGGGGAATATCGGGATCAATATCGGCGTGGCGGCGCCCATGGCATATTTTCCATTCAGCGGCTGGAAAGAAAGTTTCTTCGGAATCCTGCACGGGCAAGGGCGCGACGCCGTGGAGTTTTACACGGAATCGAAAGTGGTGATCGAGCGCTGGTCCCGTCAGGAAACGCGAAAATTCTAGAAACGAGAGACATGCCGGCTAACCCAATCACGCAGAGAAAATCCCTGCACCTCGACGTGAACGAGCAGATCGAGTGCGCGCAAACGCTGGCGTCGCGCGTATTTTCGTCTCGGAATGGAGCAGGCTGTCTCGCGGGCGAATCAAGCGGGCTCCGGCACCGGCTCCATCGAGCCCAGCAGGAAAACGTAGCCGGCGATTCCGATCAGCAAGAAAATGCCAGCGGCCGCAAAGGCCCAAAAAAAGGAGTGTGTTGCCTGCACCACGTAGCCGGTCACAATTGGAGCGGCTATTCCGGAGAGCTGATTGCAAAAATTCAAGATTCCGCCGACAGTGCCAACGCTTTCTTTCGGAGCAATCAGCGAGGGGATCGACCATCCTACCGGGGATGCCGCTGACAAGCCACCCAACGCAACGCTGATCCAGAACAGGGCGCTTACGGCGCTGTTTGCATTTGCTGCGCCTAGAACGCCCAGCCCAAGCGCGGTCCCTCCGATAAGGACCACCTGGCGAACGCGAACCGGATTCCAGCCGCGCTGAATGAGCGCATCGACAAGCCAGCCGCCAACGACCAAATCCATCGCGGTCGCGATGAGCCAGGGGACACTGGTGTAGAGGGCGGAATGAAGCAGATCCACGTGATGGACGGTAGACAGATAGCTCGGCAACCAGGTAAGCAGCAGATAGAAGCTGTAGTTGTATGACGCAAAGCCCAGCGCAAGTCCCCACACCCGGTGTTGCCGCAGCAAGTAGGCGAGGGGCGCGCCCTTGGCGGCGCGCACGCGATCTTCTGGTTGCGCCCCGCCGCGAGCGATGTACTCGCGCTCGGCGCTGGAGAGGAGCTTGTCTTCGCTGGGGTTGCGGTAATAAGCATTGAACAAAACAAAGAAGCCAACGCTGATCAGGCCGGTGGCCACAAAATTCCAGCGCCATCCGAAATGCAGGAGCACGAGGCCCAACACCGGTATCCCGATAGCCGAAGAGAATTTCGCGGCGGCGTCGAACATCGCGGTTGCTAGGCTGCGTTCGTCCTTTGGAAACCAGTAGCCGGTGGCTTTTGCGTAGGCTGGAAATGTCGGAGCCTCGCCGATCCCTAAAAGAAGCCGCGAGGCAAACAATGCGCCTATTCCGCCGGAAATGGCAGCAGCGAACGAGGCTACGCTCCAAATAATCGTGCTGACGATTCCGACGCAGCGGACACCGAAGCGGTCAAGCAAGAGCCCGGAAGGAAGCTGGAGCAGCGCGTAGGTCCAATTGTAGGCGCTGGACAAATAGCCGAACATCACGGCGGAAATTCCGAAAGCGTCTTGCAGCGCATCCCGCGAGACGGAAAGGTTTACACGGTCGAAATAGTTCACCAGCACGCCGAAGCCGAGGAGCAGGGCGATGCCCCATCGGTGTCGTGGGATTTTCAGTAGCGGGTTGGCTGGATGTACGTGTGCTGGCGTCATCTTGTAGCCAGGTGAGCAGCGCGAGTATCCCACAAGATGACAGCGGACGCATTGCGGTGCGACGGGTCGCTATGAATCTAGTTGCGAAGCGGCGGCAAGCAGCCGCAACGCAAGATTGCAGAAGTTCCCGGAAGCGCTAGGCCCAGGAATAGCCCTGCTTCGCAAGAGGAAGCGTGCGGATGCGTTTGCCTGTCAGAGTGAAAAGAGCATTGCACACCGCGGGCAGTACCGGTGGCAACGCCGGCTCGCCCAAACCCGTGGGTGAATTGTCGGTCTTGAGGAAATGGACTTCGATCTCCGGCGGAGCTTGCGTCAAGCGCACCGGCGGGTATTCGTGGAAGTTGCTCTGCACGGCGCGGCCGCGATCGATGGTGATCTCGTAGCCCATCAAGTGGCTGAGCCCTTCAATCACCCCGCCTTGCACTTCGTTGAGCGCGCCGCTGGGATTGATGATCTGGCTGCCGACGTCACCGGCGACCCATACCTTGTTGACGCGAATCTTGTTGCCCGGCTCGAGGCGGACTTCGGCGACCTCCGCGAAGTGTCCGCGGTGGCTGAAATGGAAGGCCACGCCCATAGCGGTGTCTTTCGGCAGCTTGCGCGAACCCCAGCTAGATTTTTCGGCGACGAGTTCGAGCACACCACGCATGCGCTTGGCGTCGAACAAGGGAGGAGGCGGAGCGCCGGCCGGGGCGCCCTCCGGCGGCGTGAAGGCAAGCGGCGCGTTGCTGAGCAGCGCCAACCGGAATTGCACGGGATCTTTGCCCGCGGCGTGCGCGAGTTCGTCGATGAACGATTGCATCACGAAGGCGATGCCATTGCTTCCGGGAGCGCGCATCGCGCCGGTCGGCACGCCAGTAGGCATCAAGGAGTTGTGCAATGCGAAATTGGGAACGAAGCGCGCGGGAAATTCGTCGGGAGAAATGCCGGCGGCGGACGCGAATTTCTCACCTTCGCCGAAGGAAATGAAATGATTGCGCCAGGCAACCAGGTTGCCCGAGGCATCGATCGCTGCCTTCAGCGAGTGATAACCCGCGGGCCGGTAGAAGTCGTGGCGCATGTCGTCTTCGCGCGTCCAGAGCAGCTTCACGGGCGCGCCGATGACTTTGGAAATGTACGCGCCTTCAATCATGTAGTCGTTGGTGAGGCGCCGGCCAAAGCCCCCGCCCATGCGTGTTAAGTGAATGGTGATGTCTTTTTCACTTATGCCAAGCGTTTTCGCAACTTGGCCAAGGCCGCGTTGCGGTGTCTGGCTAGGCACCCACATTTCGAGCTTGCCGTCTTGATAACGCGCGGTGCAGTTTTGCGGCTCGAGTGGCGCGTGCGCGATGAATGGATAGGAATAGTACGCCTCGACAACCTTCGACGCGTTTTGCAACGCGGCTTCGGCGTCGCCGTCCTTGCGAAGAGAACGCGCGGGCGGTTGCTTGGAGAGCTCCTCGGCGCGGCGCGCGAATCCTTCGCTGCTCTGCTGCGCCGTCTTGCCCTCGTCCCACTTCACTTGCAGTTTTTGTCGCGCAGTACGCGATTGCCACCAACTATCGGCGACGATGGCGACACCGCAGAGCAATCCGGTCAAGTCGTTGCCGCCTTCGACGACGAAAGCATGGCGCACACCCGGCATCGCTTTGATTTCGTCCACGTTCGCGGTAATGACTCGCCCGGCGAACACCGGGCACTTCTCAAACACAGCCCACAACATGCCGGGCACGGTGAAATCGATTCCGAAGAGAGGCTTGCCGGTTAGAATCGCGGCGTTGTCCACTTGCGGAATGGGTTTGCCGATGATTTTGTAATCCTTGGGATCCTTCAGGTGCACCGTCTGCAGATCAGGCGGCGGCAATGTCGCAGCCTTTGCGCCGAGCTCTCCGTAGCCAAGCGAACGCCTGGAGGACTCGTGATGCACGCGGCCTGAGGAGGTGGTGCATTCCGATTCCGGCACGCTCCACGTCTGCGCGGCGGCGGTGACCAGCATCTGACGGCCCGCTGCGCCGATGCGGCGCATCGGATCCCAATTGTTCGGCGTGGCGGTGCTGCCTCCCGCGACCTGCGATCCGTATTTCGCGTAATCGACGTCGGCTTGTTCCGTGCGAACGTCTTTCCAGTCGACATCGAGCTCTTCCGCGATGAGCATCGGCAGCATGGTCTTGATGCCCTGGCCGATTTCCGGATTCTTGGCGGTGATGGTGACGATGCCATCCGGCGCGATACGAATAAATGCATTCGGCACTAGATTGGCCGGCGGCGGACCCTGCGGCGCTTGCCCGAAAACTTTTGGATCGAGGTAAGCAGAGAGCAGCAAGCCCCCGCCGGCGATGGCGCTCACGCGAAGAAAGGAGCGGCGCCCGATCGTGCTTGGAATAGTTGCTGTTGCCATAAGCGCCTCCTTAATCCTGACCCGACGCGTTGCCGTTGCTTGGCGATTGCGCGCCGCGCGTCGGCTGACTCGTTGCCAAGGTAGCGGCCATGTGAATTGCCTGACGAATGCGGATGTACGTTCCACAGCGGCAGATGTTTCCGTTCATCGCCGCGTCAATGTCTTGATCGGTGGGCTTGGGAGTCTTGGTGAGCAGCGCAGCAGCGGACATCATCTGCCCAGACTGGCAGTAGCCGCACTGCGGCACGTCAAACTCCGCCCACGCGACCTGCACCGGATGCGAGCCGTCGGTCGAGAGCCCTTCGATGGTCGTAATCTTGGCGTTGTCCGCGGCGGATACTGGCGTCTGGCACGAGCGCACCGCGCGCCCGCCGATGTGCACCGTGCAAGCGCCGCAAAAGCCGATTCCGCAGCCGTATTTTGTCCCACGAAGATTCAGCACATCGCGAATCACCCACAGGAGCGGCATGTCCGCGGGAGCGTCCACCGTGGCAGGCCGTCCGTTTACTGTCAGTTTGTATGGCATGGTCGAATCCTAAAAGCAAAATTCACTGCGTGGTTAGAGCTGGGCGAAACCGAAATCTTCGAACAACAAAGAACATAAGAGCGGACAAGCGCTCTTGTCAAACCAAAAAATCTTAACGGGACCTGCAGCGAACCTGAATTTAGGACAAATGCTTGCGGCAGCCCTCTCCTCTCATGTACGCTCCGAGCTTCGTAAGCGCCGATTTTTGCGAGAAGCGCGTCCTCCATCGAAATCGCAGAGCGACCTGGTGGAAGGAGCCATGCGGAATGACGGGAATCGACTGGCTAATCCTGAGCTTATATTTCGCGTTCGTGCTGGGCATCGGCGTGGCGCTCAAGGGCTCCATGAAGACCAGCACGGATTTTTTCCTCGCCGGCCGTGCTATTCCCGCGTGGGTTGCCGGGCTCGCGTTCATGTCCGCGAACCTCGGTGCGCAGGAAGTTATCGGCATGGGCGCTTCCGGAGCGAAGTACGGAATCGCCACTTCGCATTTTTACTGGATCGGCGCGATTCCCGCGATGGTCTTCGTGGGCATCTTCATGATGCCGTTTTACTACGGCTCTCGCGCGCGCTCCGTGCCCGAATACTTGCGTTTGCGCTTCGACGAAAAGACGCGCGGTCTCAACGCCATCTCTTTTGCCATCATGACCATTTTCTCCTCGGGTATCTCGATGTACGCCATCGCCAAACTGATTCAGACGCTGCACGTATTTGACGGCGTGTTTCAGCGCCTGGGGCTCAATAGCTCGTGGATTTTCGACTTCGCAATAATAATTTCTGCCATCGTGGTACTCGTCTACACGTTTCTCGGCGGCCTATCGAGCGCTATTTACAACGAAGTGTTGCAATTTTTTCTTATCGTCGCGGGATTCCTGCCGCTCAGCTATTTGGGATTGAAAAACGTGGGCGGCTGGTCGGGGCTGAAAGCTACGCTGGGGCCGAGTTACACGCACTCCTGGGCAGGTCTGAGTCACGCCAACTCCAACCGGCTCGGAGTGGAATGGTTTGGCCTGGTGATGGGATTGGGCTTTGTGCTTTCCTTCGGCTACTGGTGCACGGATTTTCTCGTCGTGCAGCGCGCCATGGCCGCGAAGTCGATGAGCGCAGCGCGGCGTACACCGCTAATCGGCGCATTCCCTAAGATGTTGTTTCCGTTTCTGGTCATCCTGCCGGGCTTGATTGCCATCGCATTGCCCACGCAGCCCGCCGTTCCGTCGCACGCTCGCGTGGTCGTGGGCGCGGAGCCACCCGGGAAGGGCATCATTCCTCTCAAGCTCGACGCAAGCTCCGGCCAGCCAATGCTCGACAAAGATGGTAAGCCGCAGCTCGATTACGATCTCGCTGTGCCCAGCATGCTGTTGCATTATTTTCCGCCGGGGATGCTCGGCCTCGGACTTACCGCGCTGCTGGCCAGCTTTATGTCCGGCATGGCCGGCAACGTGACCGCCTTCAACACCGTCTGGACCTACGACATCTACCAGTCCTACATCCGGCCCGGCGCCACCGACGCGCACTATCTTTGGATGGGCCGCGCTTCCACCGTCTTTGGCATTGCGTTTTCGATTGGCGCGGCGTACATGGCCAATCGCTTCAACAATATTATGGACATGCTGCAGCTCGTCTTCGCGTTCGTGAACGCTCCGCTTTTCGCCACGTTTCTGCTCGGCATGTTCTGGAAACGCACCACGGGGCACGGAGCTTTCACCGGCTTGCTGGCCGGAACCGCAGCCGCCGCGATTCACCATGGGCTGACGCTTCCCGCCGGCGCGGTTGTCGGCATCAAGGGGGGCTGGTTGGCAGTAACGCACACTTACCCGAGCGAGATGGCGCAGAATTTCTGGACCGCGATTTATGCGTGGAGCACCTGCTTCGTGGTGACCATCGTCATGAGCCTGCTGACGCGCGCGCCCGACGAGAGCAAGCTGGTCGGCCTGGTCTATTCGCTCACGCCGAAATCCGAAGAAGAGCCGCTGGCGTGGTACGCAAGGCCGGCGTCGCTGGCGCTCATGGTGCTTGCCGGCACGGTCTTGCTGAATATCATCTTCTGGTAGGAGAGCTGATGGGCATCGACATTCGTTTGCCGCTGGGAATTTTGTTCTTCTTGCTGGGATCGACACTGGTCGTTTACGGCGCCGTGAGCGATGCCTCGCTCTACCGGCAGTCTCTTGACATCAACGTCAACCTCTATTGGGGAGTCGTCTTGCTGGCGTTCGGTGCGCTCATGTTTGCGCTCAGCCGGCGTGGTGCGCGCGCGGCGGCTCGTGCGGAAAGCACTCCGCAATCTCCGCGTTCCTCCGGTTATTGAGGCCCATCCTTAGAATATGAAGCTAATCCGATATCTCGATCGCTCTGGAAGAATTCAACATGCCGCGGAGCAGCCCGGCGGCGCGCACCTGCGAGTGGAAGGTGATCCCTTCGGCAAAAATCGCGTCACCCAGGAATCGGCGAACACTGCAAGGATTCTCGCGCCTGTTGTGCCCGTCATGATTTGGTGCATCGGGCAGAACTATCGCCGGCATGCGGACGAAGTGGGCATGAGCTCGGGTGATTATCCGGTGGTGTTTGCAAAAGGCGCGAACGCTCTGCAAGATCCCGGCGCGCCCATCGCCATTCCTACGCACGCGGGAACGGCGGAACTCGACTATGAAGGCGAGCTGGTGGTCATCATTGGAAAGGCTTGTAAAGACGTGCGCCGCGAGCGTGCGCTCGAATACGTCGCGGGTTACACGTGCGGCAACGATGTGAGCGCCCGCGACTGGCAGTTGAAAAAAGGCGGCAGCCAATGGTGCCGCGGGAAGAGCTTCGACACCTTTGCGCCGATCGGTCCGTGCCTGGTGACTCCGGAGTCCATCGCGGACCCCAGCGGCCTGGCCATCCAGACCGCGGTGAACGGCCGCATGATGCAGGACGGCAACACCCGCGACATGGTGCGCGACGTTCCCTCACTTATCGAGTTTCTAAGCCAAAGCACGACGCTGCTGCCGGGCACCGCCATTTTTACCGGAACGCCGCACGGAGTGGGCATGGCGCAGAATCCACCGCTGTGGCTCAAGGGCGGCGACGAAGTTAGTGTCACCATCGAAAAAATCGGAACGCTGACCAACACCGTGCGCCAGCTCTAGCGGCGACCCGTGAACTGGCCGGACGCTGAACGAAAAACCCGCGTGGTATAGAATCGTACCCATATGACAGGAAACGGAGCAACACAGCGCCGCGTCTTGCGGCTCGATCCGAGAGACAACGCTCTCGTAGCTTTGACGGACCTGCGCAAAGGCGAAACCGTGAGTTTTGCGGGCAGCGACTATGTGCTGCTCTCTGACGTTCCTGCAAAACATAAGTTTGTCACCGAAGACCTGCCGGCGGGCGGCGAGGTCATCATGTATGGCGTGCTCGTCGGCCGCACCGCGGAGCCGCTGCAGCGCGGCGGGCTTCTTTCCACCCGCAATCTGCGCCACGCTGCCGCCGCATTTCACAGTCGAGACGCGGCCCCGCGCTGGTCGCCGCCCGATGTCTCGCGCTGGCGGGAGAAAACATTTCTTGGATACCAAAGGGCGGACGGACTGGTGGGCACGCGCAACTATTGGATCGTGCTTCCGCTGGTTTTCTGCGAAAACCGGAACCTGGCCGTTTTGAAGCAAGCCTTTGAGGAAGAGCTCGGCTTTGCCGCTCCGCAAATTTATCGCCGCCAGGTTGCGGAAATGGTGCGGCTATATCGAGAGGGCAAAGGTGAGGACCTGCGCAGCGTTTCGTTCACCGAAAACAAACCGCCGGCACCTGCTGGAAGAGTCTTCCGCAATGTCGACGGCATAAAATTCCTCATGCACGAAGGCGGCTGCGGTGGCACGCGCGAGGACTCCGCGAATCTATGCGGGCTGCTGGCCGGCTACATTCACCATCCAAACGTTGTCGGCGCCACCGTCTTGAGTCTAGGATGCCAGCACGCGCAGGTGACCATCCTGCAGGACGAAATCAAGCGCCGCGACGCAAACTTCCGCAAGCCGCTCCTCGTTTTCGAGCAGCAAAAGAGCGCCTCCGAAGCGGCCATGATCTCGCAGGCTATTCGTGAGACGTTCCTCGGCCTGGTCGAAGCCGACAAAGCCCAGCGTCAGCCCGCGCCCCTATCGCATCTTTGTGTTGGGCTGAAATGCGGCGGCTCCGATGGATTCTCGGGAATTTCTGCCAATCCCGCCATCGGACATGTTGCTGACATTTTAGCGGTTTTAGGCGGAAGGGGAATTCTTTCGGAATTTCCGGAGCTTTGCGGCGTCGAGCAGGAGCTCATCAATCGCTGTGTGAGCGCCAGCGTTTCAGAGCGCTTCATGCACTTGATGCGCGACTACGCGGCGCGCGCGAAAGCCGTGCGCGCTGGATTCGAGATGAACCCTTCGCCGGGCAACATTCGCGACGGGCTGCTGACCGACGCCATGAAATCGGCGGGCGCGGCAAAGAAGGGAGGCACTTCGCCGGTCACTGGAGTGCTCGATTATCCTGAATTTTCCTCCGAACCGGGCTTGAACCTGCAATGCACTCCCGGGAACGATGTGGAGTGCGTCACTGCGCAAGTAGCTGCGGGCGCGAACGTCGTCTTGTTCACCACCGGGCTCGGCACACCCACCGGCAATCCCATCGCTCCGGTCATTAAATTATCCACGAATTCGGATTTAGCACGGCGCATGCCGGACATCATCGATATCGATACCGGCGGCATCATTTCCGGCGAGAGTACGATCGAGCGGATGGGCGAGAACATTTTGGAGCGCGTCATACAAGTCGCGAGTGGCGAGCTTCACACCAAGGCCGAGCTGCTCGCGCAAAACGACTTCATTCCCTGGAAGCGAGGAGTCTCGCTCTGAGCGGCGCCCCGCAACATCGCGATGCCTTCCGCCTCGACGGCAAAGTCGCCGTGATCACCGGCGCCGGCAGTGGAATCGGCCGCGCCATCGCGCAACGCTTCGCGCAACAAGGCGCGGCGGTCCGCATCCTTGATCTCGACGAGAAAGCAGGTAATGCTGCCGCTCAGGAAATTGCGGCGTCCGGAAGCGACGCGAAAACCTTCGCCTGCGACGTTTCCGATCAGTCGAGCGCCAAGGAAGTCTTCAACAAACTAGCGCGGCAGGGTCGACTCGATATTCTCGTGAATAATGCGGGCGTATCGCACATAGGCACCGTCGAGACTACGAGCGAGGCCGATTTCGACCGCCTTTTTCGCATCAACGTAAAAGGCGTTTACAACTGCACGTACGCCGCCATCGGATACATGAAATCCCAGGGCGGCGGCGTGATTCTGAATATGGCCTCCATCGCAGGCACCGCGGCGCTGGCCGATCGCTTTGCGTATTCCATGAGCAAAGGCGCGGTGGTGGCCATGACGTATTCCGTGGCCAAGGATTATCTGGCCCATAAAATTCGCTGCAACTGCATTTCGCCCGCGCGCGTGCACACTCCGTTCGTCGACGGCTACCTGCGGAAAAACTATCCCGGCCGCGAGCAGGAAATGTTTCAAAAGCTATCCGCGTCGCAGCCTATCGGTCGCATGGGCGAGCCAGAGGAAGTCGCCGCGCTGGCTCTTTTCCTTTGCTCGGATGAAGCGGCGTTCATCACCGGAACGGATTATCCGATCGACGGAGGATTCTTCAATCTCCGAGGATAAACGAAAGCGCGCGTTTCGTCGGGGCGGCCGAATTGTTAGATGAAGATTGATTCGCACCAGCACTTTTGGCGCTATGATGCCGTGCGCGATGCGTGGATCACTGACTCCATGGCTATGTTGAGGAGCGATTTCCTGCCAGAGCATCTTGCCGCAGAATGTGCGGCGAACGGTATGGACGCCTCCATCGCCGTACAAGCCGATCAGTCCGAAAACGAAACGATGTTCCTGCTCGACCTTGCGGAAAAGAACAAACGGATTGCCGGCGTGGTCGGCTGGGTGGATCTTTCATCGCCCCGCGTCGGGGAGCGTCTCGAATATTTTTCACATTCTTCGAAATTGCGCGGCTTTCGGCATATCGCGCAGTCTGAGCCGGACGATCGGTTTCTCGCGCGGGAAAACTTCGTCAAGGGCGTCGCCCAGTTGCGCGCGTTCGGTTTCACCTACGACATCCTCATCTATCCGCGACAATTGCCTGCGGCCATCCAACTCGTCGCCCGCCTTCCCGAGCAGCGTTTCGTTGTTGATCACCTCGCCAAGCCGGAGATCAAGTCCGGGAAGATGGCGCCCTGGGCGGCGCAGATGAAGGAAGTCGCGCAAAACAAAAATGTGTTCTGCAAACTTTCCGGCTTGGTCACGGAAGCGGATTGGAAGCACTGGAAAGCTGGCGACTTCAAGCCTTATCTCGACGTGGTCTTCGATGCTTTCGGAGCGGATCGTTTGATGTTCGGCTCCGATTGGCCGGTGTGCCTGCTGGCCGCAACATATCGCCAGGTGAAACAGATAGTCGAAGAATATGTGAAAGGATTCTTTCAGAGCGACAAGGAAAAGATTTTCGGCGGCAACGCCGCTCGTTTCTACGGGCTGAAAACGGCGCAACATGGACTTGCAGCTTAAAGACAAGGTTGTTCTCATCACCGGTGGCGCCAAAGGAATCGGCGCCGCGATCGCGCGCGGCTGCGCGCGCGAGGGCGCCATTCCAGTCTTGGTGGACAAGGATGGCGAAGCTGGGAAGCAGTTGCAGATGAACCTGCAGAAGTCGGGCGCGTCCTGCGGCGTGATTTGCACCGATTTGTTGCCGGCCGCAAACTGTGCCGCCGCGATCGAAGGAACGCAGCGCGATTTTGGAAGACTGGACGTGCTCGTAAACAACGCCGGGATTAACGACAATGCTGGCCTCGAGCATGGCAACCCGCAAAAGTTCCTACGCTCCTTGGAGCTCAACCTTCTTCACTACTACAACATGGCCCATTACGCCCTGCCGGCTTTGAAGAAATCGCAGGGCTGCATCGTCAATATCGCCTCCAAGGTTGCCATCACTGGGCAAGGCGGCACCTCTGGCTATGCCGCAGCAAAAGGTGCAATTCTCTCGCTCACCCGGGAGTGGGCCGCCGAATTGCTCCCTTATGGCATTCGCGTGAACGCGCTGCTCCCCGCCGAAGTGATGACCCCGCTCTACAAACAATGGCTCGGCAGGTTTCCGAACCCTGAAGAAGAACTCAAGCACATCACGGCTAAAATTCCGCTGGGCAAACGCATGACGGAGCCTGACGAAATTGCCGCCATGGTTCTGTTTCTCATGTCGGCGCAGGCCAGCCACGTAACTGGCCAGCACGTGCTGGTGGACGGCGGCTACGTCCATCTCGACCGCGCGCTGACATGAGAAACAGGCCTCTTGTTACTAGCGGACTCGTGAAATTGCGATGAACAAACGATACTGCCTCACTCTCGACCTTAAAGATGACCCGGCGCTAATCGCCGAGTATCGTCGCGATCACGAGAAAATCTGGCCGGAAATTACCCGTAGCATCAAAGACTCCGGCATCATCGATATGGAAATTTATTTGCTCGGCACGCGCATGTTCATGGTCATGGAAGTGGACGCGCGATTTTCTTTCGACGCCCAAGCCAAGGCCGACCGCGCAAATCCCAAAGTCCGCGAATGGGAAGAATTGATGTGGAAATTTCAGAAGCCACTCCCAGAGGCAAAGCCAGGAGAAAAGTGGCTGCTGATGGAACGAATTTTCAAGCTGGAATCGTAAGCGCATTGGATTGACAAAACAGGAGGACTCCTGCTCATGAAACCAAACGGCATCCCCCGGCGCGATTGGCTGGTTGGCACCGGAGCGTCTCTTCTCACCCTGGCCACCACCGCGAAAACAGGGGCAGCGCCCGCGCCGCCACAGGCGCAGAAGAGCTCCGCCGCGGAGGAAGCCGACCGCGCTCGCCGCATGCAATGGTGGCACGAGGCGCGATTCGGTATGTTCATCCATTGGGGACTGTACAGCGTGCTGGGCCGCCACGAATGGGTGATGGAAAACGAAGGCATTCCCGTAACCGAATACGAGCAGCTCGCAAAGCGCTTTCAGCCGAAGCCGAACGCCGCGCGTGCCTGGGCCAAGCTCGCCAAACAAGCCGGGCAGAAGTATATGGTGATGACCTCCAAGCACCATGAAGGCTTCTGCAACTTCGACACCAAGCTCACCAACTATTGCGCTCCGAAACAAGGGCCCGGTCGCGACCTCGTTCGCGAATACGTGGAAGCCGCCCGTGCCGAAGGTTTGCGCTTCGGCTTCTACTATTCCTTGATGGATTGGCACCATCCTGATGGCGCGCTCTGCGCCACCAACGAAGACGCCCGCAAGCGCTTCGTCGAATACACTCACGGCGTCATCCGCGAGTTATTGACCAATTACGGAAAGGTGGACGTGCTTTGGTACGACGTGTCTTGGCCGCTCGATGCCCGGGGTTGGGAATCTGAGCGCATGAACAAAATGGTCTTCGAGCTTCAGCCTGACATTATCGTGAACAATCGCAACGCGCTCCCCGGTGATTTCTCAACCCCTGAACAGAAAATTGTCGCCGATCAACCCGGCCGCGCCTGGGAGTCCTGCATGACGCTGAATGAAAGTTGGGGTTATCAACGCGCCGACGACACCTGGAAAACTCCAAAGACCATCGTGCGCAACCTCATCTATTGCGCTCACGACGCGGGAAATTATCTGCTCAACATCGGCCCCAAGCCCGACGGCTCCATTCCCGAAGAGTCCGTGCGCATCCTCACCGAGGTCGGCCACTGGACCTCACGCAACGGCGAGTCCGTCCATACCCAAGACCGCTGCCAGCCGCATCGCTCGAACTACGCGGGCTTCACGCGCAAGGGAAACACTCTCTATATGCACGTTTATTTTTGGCCGGGAGAAACCGTCGCGCTCGCGGGACTAAAAACCGGCGTAAAATCCGCGCGCCTTCTTGTCAGTGGCCAGCAGGTCAAATTCCAGCAGGATCGCTTCCGCGTGCGCTTCACCGGATTGCCCAGCGAAGCGCCCGATCATCCGGTCACCACCATCGCCATCGAGTGCGAGTCCGAGCCGTTGCAAGACACCGATTTTGTGCGCCGCGAGCGTCCGCGCAATAATGTTTGAGCTTGCCCGCAATTGAAATTTAGGTAGAGGATTTAATCCGCGATGCGCATAACCGACGCCAAAGTAATCATCTGCAGCCCAGGCCGAAACTTTGTCACGCTAAAAATCACCACCGAAGACGGCATCCACGGCCTGGGTGACGCCACGCTCAACGGCCGCGAACTCGCTGTCGCCAGCTATCTCTCCGATCACGTCATCCCGCTTCTCATCGGCCGCGACGCGCGCCGCATCGAAGACACTTGGCAATACCTCTATAAAGGCGCGTACTGGCGCCGCGGCCCCGTCACCATGGCCTCCATCTCCGCGGTCGACACCGCGCTCTGGGACATCAAGGGCAAATCCCTCAACGTGCCCGTCTATCAATTGCTCGGGGGCGCGTCTCGCGACGCCGTCCTGGTCTACGGCCACGCCAATGGTAAAGACATCGATGCCACCGTCGCGGCTGTCGCCGACTATGCCAAGCTCGGCTACAGAGCCATTCGCGCGCAAAGCGGCATCCCCGGCCTTGAGAGCACCTATGGTGTCGGCCGCGGCAAAATGTTTTACGAGCCCGCCGAAAAAGATGCGCCAGCTGAAGATGCGTGGAGCTCCGAGCTCTACCTCAATTTTGTCCCCCGCCTGTTTGAACGTCTGCGCAAGGAATTCGGCTCCGACCTCCACCTGCTTCACGACGCGCATCACCGCCTCACGCCCAGCGAAGCCGCCCGCCTCGGCAAGGAGCTCGAGCCTTACCATCTTTTCTGGCTCGAAGATCCCACTCCCGCCGAGCTGCAAGAAAGTTTTCGCCTGATTCGCCGCCACACCACTACGCCGCTCGCCGTCGGCGAAGTTTTCAACTCCATCTTCGATTGCCAGCAGCTAATTCAGGAACAGCTCATCGACTACATCCGCACCGCCGTGGTGCACGCCGGCGGAATTTCCCATCTGCGCAAAATCGCCAGCCTCGCCGAGATGTACCAGGTTCGCACCGGCTGTCACGGCGCCACCGATATGAGCCCCGTCTGCATGGCCGCCGCTCTGCATTTCGATCTCAGCGTCCACAATTTCGGCATCCAGGAATACATGCACCACTCCGCCGAAACCGATCGCGTCTTCTCGCATTCCTACACCTTCGCCGATGGAATGATGCACCCCGGCGACGTCCCCGGCCTCGGCGTGGATATCGACGAGCGGCTCGCATCCAACTATCCGTACCGCCGCGCGTACCTGCCCATCAATCGCAAGCTCGACGGCACCATGCACAGTTGGTAGAAAGTTGTGAGCGCGTGCCGAGAAGTTGTAGGGGCGAGTTTTAGCGCGTCCCAGCCCGAGCGAAGCGAGGGGCGTCCCCAGTCCAGCTGAACTCTTGCCTCAAATTTTCAGGTTTGACAGAACTCCAGCCCGTTTCTATAGTCAGCTTCTGCCCAATGGATCCCGCGCCCCCTATTCCTCCGCCCAGCGCCTTGGCGCCTTCACCGAGTCTTCGCTCGGTGCAAGCCGGCGACCTTGCCGCCGCATCGTCGTTGACGCGCGTAGGCTATTTCCGTTGGGTGATCTGCGCCCTCCTTCTCTTCGGCGTCACAAAAAATTACATGGATCGCCAGTTGCTCGGCGTTCTGAAGACCACGCTGCAGCACGATTTTGGTTGGAACGACATCCAGTACGGCCATCTCGTTTCTTACTTCCAGATCGCCTATGCGGCCGGCATGCTGCTCGTCGGACGCCTCATCGATCGCTTCGGTACCCGGGCGGGCTACGCGGTGGCCATGACTTTCTGGAGCTTCGCCTCTATGGCGCACGCCGCTGCGGGCTCCTTCGTCAGTTTTGCGGCCGCCCGTTTCGCGCTAGGTTTCGGTGAAGCTGGCGTCTTCCCCGCCAGCATCAAAAGCGTTGCCGAATGGTTCCCCAAAAAGGAGCGCGCACTGGCCACCGGCATCTTCAACGCCGGCACCAGCGTCGGCGCCATCGTTACTCCGCTCCTTGCGCCATGGATGGCTTCGCTCTGGGGCTGGCGCTCCACCTTTCTTTTTACTGGCGCGCTCGGATTTATCTGGCTCATATTCTGGCTTCTGCTGTACCGCAAACCGCACGAGCATCCGCGAGTATCCAGAGCCGAGCTCGATTACATCCGCTCTGATCCTTCCGAATCCGTCGGGAAAATCAAGTGGTCCGCTCTGCTCCCGCACCGCCAGACATATACGTTCGTCGTCGGCAAATTTCTCACCGATCCCATCTGGTGGTTCTATCTCTTCTGGGTGCCCGACTTTTTGCAGCGCCGGCATAATCTGGTGCTCACGAAAATCGGTGCTCCCATCGCGGTCATCTATTTGATCTCGGATGTCGGCAGCGTCGCCGGCGGCTGGCTCTCTTCTCGGCTGATTCGTCACGGCACAAGCGTCAATGCCGCCCGTAAACTCACCATGCTCGTTTGCGCCCTCTGCGTCACTCCCATCATTTTCGCGTATCGAATCGAAAGCCTTTGGGCCGCGGTTTTCGTAGTCGGCCTCGCTGCCGCCGCGCATCAAGGCTTTTCCGCGAATCTCTACACTCTGACCTCAGATATGTTTCCCGCGCGCGCCGTCGGTTCCGTCGTTGGCATCGGAGGCATGGCCGGCGCCATCGGTGGCATGCTCATCGCCGAGGTGGTTGGCCACGTGTTGCAATGGACCGGCAGCTACATGATTCCCTTCGTGATGGCCGGAAGCGCCTACCTCATCGCGCTATTCCTGATTCACATCCTGGCGCCTAAACTGGAGCCCGCCAGAATCACCTGATGCGAATAGTTTGCGAGGTCGCGTGACGCTGCACATCAAACCGAAACAGCATTGCCGCTGGGACCTCGTCAGCCTCGGCGAAATCATGGTTCGCTTCGATCCCGGCGAAAAGCGCATCGCCACCACGCGTTCCTTCGACGTCTGCGAAGGCGGCGGCGAATACAACGTCGCGCGCGGACTCAAGCGCTGCTTCGGCTTGGACACCGCGGTGGTCACCGCATTCGCCGACGATCCCGTCGGCCGCCTGCTCCAGGATCTCGTATACCAGGGCGGCGTCGACCAATCTCTAATCCGCTGGGTCGAGCACGACGGCGTCGGACGCGCCGCGCGCAACGGTCTGAATTTTACGGAGCGCGGTTTCGGCGTACGCGCCGCCCTCGGCTCCTACGACCGCGGCCACACCGCCGTCTCGCACCTGAAAAAAGGCGACATCGACTGGGACCACATCTTCGGCAAACAAGGCGCGCGCTGGTTTCACACCGGCGGCATCTTCTGCGCGCTTTCCTCCACCACGCCGGATGTCGCCGTTGAAGCCATGCAATCCGCCAAGCGCCGCGGCGTTGTTGTCTCCTACGATTTGAATTACCGGGCCTCGCTCTGGAAATCTCTCGGAGGCAAAAAACAAGCGCAGGAAGTAAACCGCCACATCGCTCCCCACGTCGATGTCATGCTCGGCAACGAAGAAGATTTTTCTGCCGCCCTCGGCTACGAAGTTCCCGGCATGGACGAGCATCACTCCACCTTCGAAGTTGAAAGCTTTAAGAAAATGATCGCCAAAGTTGTTAAGGATTATCCGTTCCAGGTCGTTGCCACCACGTTGCGCAAGGCCAAAACCGCGACGCTGAACGATTGGGGCGCCGTCTGCTACTACGATAGCAAGTTCTATCAAGCCACGAACCGCGAAAACCTGGAAATTTTCGACCGCGTCGGCGGCGGCGATTCCTTCGCCTCCGGTCTCATTTACGGTTTCCTCGCCGGCCAAGATCCGCAATGGTCCGTAGAATGCGGCGCCGCCCACGGCGCCCTCGCCATGACCACCCCCGGCGACACGTCGATGGTCACCTTTCAAGAAGTCCTGCAAGTGATGAAAGGTGTCGGCGCGCGCATCGCTCGCTGAAGAGCGGAGCTATTCAATATGGGGATCATAAGTGGATAAGCCTGTAGCGCAGGGCGGAGTCCGCGGAGCCCTGCGGCTTTTGAGACTCGGCGATCCTTGGATGATGTAAGCGAGAAATCTCAAGTGGATAAACAAAAAGTTCGCCGTCGCATCGAAGAAATCGGAATCGTTCCCGTAGTCCGCGCGTCCTCTCCGCGCGAAGCCTGCATCGCCGCCGAGGCCGTGTGCAAGGGCGGCATTCCTATCGTCGAAATCACCATGACCGTTCCGGGCGCCATCGAGGTTATTCGCGAACTCACGAAAAGCTGCGGCGCTGAAGTTCTCATCGGCGCAGGAACTGTGCTGAACGCCGATGACGCGCGTCGCTGCCTCGACGCCGGCGCTCAGTTTCTCGTCAGCCCCGGCTTCAACCGCGCAACCGTCGACCTTGCCGTGCGCGAAGCCAAGTTGATCATGGCCGGAGCATTGACGCCCACCGAAATCATCGAAGCATGGACCGCGGGCTCCGACCTCGTAAAAGTCTTCCCCTGCGGTCAGGTCGGTGGCGCGAAGTACATCAAAGCCCTGAAAGGCCCGCTGCCGCAAATCCCGCTCGTACCCACCGGCGGCGTCAATCTATCCACCGCCGCGGAATTCATCGAAGCCGGCGCCGCCGCCCTCGGCATCGGCGGCGAATTAATCCAGCCCGAAGCCCTAAAATCCAACAAGCCGGAACTAATCATCGAAACCGCTCGCAAATTCCTCGAAATCGTAGCGACCGCCCGCGCCAAACTGTCAACCGTCGCAGCCAGGGGAAGCGTGTAAGCACCGCGTCGTCGTTGACCGTCGTGTGCGACGATCTTTACCCGCACCGCATATCAACTCTTCTGATGTCTAGACGCTATACTCATATCCCTGCGTACCACGAATATCCGTACGAAGGCGACGCCGAGCCTCGCCCATCGCCCACATTCTTCAGCGAATCCACCAGCGTCAGCCGGTGCAAATACTTCACGCTCTTGTACCCGAGCTGCCTGGCCACGCGCACCCGCAAAGGCGCTCCATGGTCCGCAGGCAAATCCTTCCCGTTCAAGTTGTACGCAAGGAATGTCTGAGCATGATACGCATCCGCCAAGTCCAGGCTGTCCCACGACTGGTCGAACGGGTAGAACACCACAAACTTCGCCTTTTCCGAAACTCCCACCAAATTCAGCACGTAAGACAGCGGCACGCCCGTCCATTCCGCGATGAATGACCAGCCCTCTTCGCATGCCTGGTGCGTGATCTGGCTCTTCGCCGGCATTCGCTTGATCTCATCGAGCGAAAACGTCGACGGCCTCGCCACCAGCCCACCAATCGTCAGCCGCCAGTCGGCGAATCCCCCAGCCAGCAGCCGCTGGTAAGGATCTGTCTTCGGCTGCGGTCCGCTCACCGGGACCACTTTGGAAACCTCGCTCCGGTTGAACTCTCGCGCCAGCGAACCGTTCGCCATCAGCAGCCGCTGCGTGGCATACGTCAGCGTTTCGCCCGGCCCCCAAATTCCGCCCCAGTCCGGTGGGATGAGTCCGTAGTGGTCCGCAATCTTCGCCGCAACTCCCAGCCCCGCTACGCCTGCTGCCGCCGTCAATCCCGTCGTTATCAGTTTCCGCCGCGAAACATTTCCGCTCATGGCCGCACCCTCCCGCCGCTCACTCGGCCCGTGATCATAGCCCTTGTGCGCTGCACGAATCCCGCCAGGCACACCATCGCCACGTGTAGCAGCACGAACAACACCAGCAAATTCGCAGCGAAAAAGTGGATCGTTCGCGCCGTCTCATAACCTCCGCTCGACCTCACGAAAAACGGAAACACCGAAGTCACCGCCGGTGACATGGCCATCCCCGTCCAGATCATCAGCGGAAACAAAAAGAAAACGACTGCCAGGTAGGAAAGCCTTTGCAGCACGTTGTAGCTGTACGCTTCTTCCGTCGCCGGCTTCTTAAATCGCAAATGATTCCAAAATTCGCTGCGCAGCGAGCTCCACGAAAGCTGCCCCTTCGCTGGCCACAAATTCTTCCGAAAGTGCTGCGACATCAGTCCGGAAATCGCATACAGCAATCCCGTCAGCACGCACAGCCACGCCGCCTGAAAGTGCATATACCGTCCCCAGCCCGACGGCCCGCCTATCATGAACGGCAGCGGCAAATCGAAAATCGAAGGCGTTCCCAGCCCGCCGGTCTCGCCCCAATAAAACCGCGGGTGCGCGAGCAGAATTCCAAATCCGCTCACCACCAGCGCAACGAAACTGATTGTGTTCAGCCAGTGCGTGACTCGCACCAGCACAGAAAAGCGCAGTGTATCCAGCGGGCGCGTTTCCCGGATTGTCCCAGCCTCGAGGTAGGTAGTCGCCGCCATAACGCTTTCCGCAAACCTACCACACGCCACCAACCCGCACAACGCTTCCGTGCCTTCGCGTAGTGAGTCAGTTTCCGGTTTGTGCTGCGTTTATCAGGCATTGGAGGATCATCTTACATAACAGTACCGTCTCTACATTGTTCAAGCCATTTCAGACGATGCTCAGCGAGTGCCGGTCTATTTTTGTCGATGAATTTCTGCACACTTTCTCGCCCGGCGGGATGATGGAGGTGGCCAAGTCCATGCAGCGCACAATCTTGAGTCCTCGAGTCGGGAAGCTCTAGGATGCGCGCCAGTGTCTCGAACATCGCGTCCACAACGGCTCGCGATTCTCCGTCGAGCTTAGACATCTCGCCTGGTTTTACACCAGCTTTGTAGAGCTTTGGCTGCCACCAAAACGCGTCGGCTAGGAGATCCCACCACATGTAGAAACATGTTTCCATCTCTTCGACCTGAGATTTGGCCACGAAGTCCCTAAATACGAAGTACATGGAGCGGATGCATTGCAGCCGTGATTCAAGGGGTATAGATGGATCCCAGAGAACGGAATGAATTTCCAACGACTCGCCCAAAAGGTTCCAGATCCCCTGATCGATTTGAGAAAGTGAATATCTCGGAGCAATTTGACCGAATTCGGAAAACAACTTCTTCATATATCCAAGAATAGTGTCGGGGGATGAAGGGATGGCCGCATCGTATTGGCCGCCGATTCTGAGTAAGTCCGCCACCACGTATTCGTTGGGAGGGTCGGGTTTGACTACCTCACGGTCAAACAAGAACGCCACAAAATCTTCAAAGAACCCGGATGACAAGTCCAGATTGCGATCATCCAAGAGTCACCCCATCGTGAGACAAAGCTGATTCCGTCCTATTTGGCTAGGTGTCTTCGACTCTTCTACTGATTCACGCCGCTCGCCAAGAATCCCCCATCCACCGCCAACACGTGCCCGGTCACATAACTCGCCGCATCCGAAGCCAAAAAAACCGCCGCCCCCGCCAATTCATCGAGCTGCCCGAACCGCCGCATCGGCGTCCGCAGCTGGAATTCCTTCCCCCGCTCCGTTCCATCCAGCAATCCCGCATTCAACTCCGTGCGAAAAACTCCCGGAGCAATCGCATTCACGCAGACTCCCTTCGTCGCCCATTCAATCGCCAATGATTTCGTCAGCGCCGCCACTGCCGCCTTGCTCGCGCAATACGCCGCAACCTCCATCAGTGCCACAAACGAAGCCAGCGAAGCGATATTAACGATGCGCCCGTAGTGCCGTTCGATCATGTGCCGCCCAAACACGCGGCAAGCCCGCAGCGTTCCATTCAAGTTCGTATCCAGAATCCCATTCCACTCCGCGTCCGCAACCTCCAGCGTGGGCGTGCGCTTCGTGCGCCCCGCGCAATTCACCAGGATCTCCGCACTCCCAAATTCCTTGAGCACCGCCGCGAGCAGTTTTTCAATGCTCGCTTCATCCGTCACATCGCAGGTCTGGGCCATCGACTTCCTGCCCAGCGCTTTGATGTCCTCCGCAGCCTTGCGCACCAGTTCCGCCCGCCGGCCAGTGGGCACCACGTTCGCCCCCGCCAGCGCCAACCCCTTGTTCAGCGCCAGCCCAATGCCGCTCGTCCCGCCAATCACCACCGCCGTCTTGCCACTCAAATCCAGTTGCGGATGACTCATGCAAACCTCGCAAACAACCTTTTCTGACTCTCTTCTCCGTGTCCTCTGTGCTCCGGCCTCTGCGGTCTCTGTGTTAAGCCTTCTCCTGTCTCTAAAACTCCACTCTCTGCTCCAGCAAAATGTTTACGATTGTCATTCCGAGGGCGGTTTTTGCCCGAGGAATCTGCTTTTTCTGCTTCGTATTGAGACAAAACCCTACGGAACGATCCGCCCAGCCCATCCGCCGCCCGGCGCCAGTTTGATTTTCAACTTCGTCGCACGGTTCACCTGGCTCTTCACCATTTTGTAGTCGCTGCCCATGCGGTCGGCGTTCACGCCATCTTGATACGCCTGCAGCGTGAAATTACCTTCCGGCAAAAACGAAAAATCAATCTCCATCTCACGTGGAGACCAGTTCGTCATCGCCCCGACGTACCAATCCTTGCCGTTCCGCCGCGCCACCGCAACATACTGCGCGATCTTGCCGTCCAGCACCTTGGTATCATCCCACTCCGAAGGAACCGGTGCGAGGAACTCCATAATCTCCGGCTCGCGCAAATAGTTCGACGGACTGTCCGAAAGCATCTGCAGCGGCGCCTCGAATACGACGTACATTGCTAGTTGATGGCAGCGCGTGCCCTGGCTCATCGGGCGATGCCCAATTGCCCGGAAATCGTTTTTCTGCGCGTTCAGCATCGCCCCCGGCGTGTAATCCATCGCTCCGAGGACCATGCGCGTGAACGGCAGCGTCACATCATGCTCCGGATCAGTCTCCGCGCTCCATTTGTCCCATTCCATTCCCCGCACGCCTTCCGTGCCGATCAGGTTCGGCCACGTGCGTGTCATCGTCGCCGGCTTCTGGTCGCCGTGAAAATCCACCAGCATCTTCCGCTTCGCCGTCTCTTGGCTCACTTTGTGATAGTAGTTGATCAGCTTTTGATCGCTGCGCTGCATGAAGTCCACTTTGATTCCCGCAATGCCCCACTTCGCATACTGGTCGAGCGCTTTCTCCAGTTGGTCGTCAAGCTTGTTCCACAGCACCCACAAAATGACCCGAACGTTCTTCTCCTTCGCGTAAGCGGTCAGCTCTTCCATGTTCACTTCCGGCACCACATCCAGCACGTCTCCGTTTCTGTACCAACCCGCGTCCAGAAGGATGTACGGAATCCCGTACTTCGCCGCGAAGTCAATGTAATACTTGTACGTCTGCGTGTTCACCCCGGCCCTAAAATCAACGCCATAAACGTTCCAGTCGTTCCACCAATCCCACGCCACTTTGCCGGGCTTGATCCACAACGTGTCTTGTACTTGCGAAGGCTTCGCCAGCAGCCACGTCAGTTGATTCGTCAGCAGGTCGCCATCCTTTTCCGCAATACCAACAATTCGCCACGGAAAGGTCCGCGTCCCTTTGGTCACCGCGATGTAGTCGGCGGCTTCCACCACGCGTACATCGCTGTCTCGTTCCAGTTTCTCCTTCAGCGCGTACGGAGGAAACGTAGCCGCCAGGCCGTTGCCGCCCGTGCCGCGCAGCCACAATCCCGGATACTCTTCTACATCCGACTCCGCGATAGCGACCTTAGCACCGTTCTCCACGTCCACAACGGCCGGCAGCGTTGCAATGAATGCGGGATCGATTGCCGACAAGCGCCGCGGCAAATACTTGCGCTCGTTATGCGAGAAAAAGCTCTCTTCCTCTGGATAGTAGACCACGTAGTTGCTCGGGAAATTCAGATTCATCTCTTCGCCGTAAATCTTCACTTCCGATTGCGGCAGCGAAGTTTCCAGCCGGTAAGCCGCACCTTCGTTGTACGCGCGAAACGTCACGCCATACCCGCCATCCAGATCCAGGTGCAACTCCTTGTAGTTCTCGCGAATCTTCGCGAATTTCTGCCGCACCACCGGCTCGAGCACGCGGTCCTGGCTGCCTTCTTTGTGTTTCAGAACCTTCGCTTCCGCGCCCAGCTTCTTGTGATCCACATCGATGGAAAGCGTGCAATCCTGCAGGATCGCTCTCCCGCCCAGCAGCACGTCATAGCGAATGCCATTCGCCGTGCGAATTCGCAGTTCGACTCGGTTGTTCGGCGACCGCAAATCGTAGCTCGATTGCGCCTTCGCGCCGCCAACCACCAGCGAAAGTGGCAGTAACACCAACAGCGTTTTGCTTAGCACTCCGCTCATCTTTCCCCTTTGAATGTTTCTCTATACTTAGCCCGCGGTCGGACCGACCGCCACGACAAAATAATTCGCCGGCGTAGTGCCCACATTTTTCACGCCATGCTCCTCATTCGAACGCACAAAGCCGATCCCGCCTGGCCCCAGCGGGTATGTTTTGCCATTCACGGTCAGCTCCAGCGTCCCCTCGCGCATGAAAAACATTTCCGAATGCACATGATGGTGCGGTGGATGGGGCATACCTCCAGGCGGCAGCGTCGTCGCATGCGTTTCAATGGATTCGCCCGTCGCCAGCTTGCCTTTGAAGATAGCGCGTGTTTGCACGCCGCTCGGTGCGTTATGCACGGGCAACTTTTCGAATGCGTAGCTAGCCGAGGGCAACGAATCGTCCGGCTCGCTCGCCTCCGCGAGGGGCGCGCCAGCCACCGGAAGCATCGCTGCGGGCAGCAACAAACACATTTCACGTCGTGTCATCGTCATAGTCATAGCCGCCTCCTACCTCCGCGTTCGAGCTGCGTGCAGCGCGAGCGCAGGAATTCACGCTTGCGTGGCACAGCCATTTCTGGCTGCGCGCCTTTCCGCCAACCCTTGTTCCTCATTCGAATCGAGCCTTGTTCAGAAGTCCCTCGACATCGGCCCAAAGAATCTTTTAGCATCGCTCTGTTTGTCAAGCTGGAAAGCGCAAACCAAGCATGAAAGAAAACTGCACGATCCCCTGGGAAGCGGCATGAAGCAAATGTCGCGAGGCAACGCGGCGTGACTGCGGCGAAAATTCTGCGCCTCGGCAGCGTCAAGAATGTTTCGAATTTCGCGGAACACTTGCGCGCCCTGCAATTGCAAATTCCCTGCGACTCCGAAATTCTGCCCGCCGCGGACTCGCCGCTGTTTTCGCCACTCGCGCGCGGCGAAATCAAAATTGGAAATCGCATTGCCGTAAATCCAATGGAAGGCTGGGACGGAACCGCGGACGGCAATCCGACGGAAAATACGCTGCGGCGCTGGCGGCGATTTGGGCAGAGCGGCGCGAAACTAATTTGGGGCGGCGAGGCCGTCGCGATTTCGCACAGCGCGCGCGCGAATCCGAATCAGCTTGTGATCGCGGAGCATACGCGCGCGGGACTCGCGCAGTTGCGCGCCGCGCTGATTGCGGAGCACAAGCAAGCTGCGGGTTCGGATGCGGGGCTGCTGATTGGTTTGCAGCTTACGCATTCGGGGCGCTACTGCAAACCTAATTCGCATACTCGCGCGGAGCCGCGCATTTTGTATCGCCATCCGATTCTGGATCGGCGGCTGGGTTTGTCGGGCGATTTTCCGCTGCTGACTGATGGAGAGATTGGCGGAATCATTGAAGAGTTTCATCGCGCGGCGCGTATCGCGTCGGAGCTTGGTTTCGATTTTGTCGACATCAAGCATTGCCACGGATATTTGGGGCACGAATTTCTGAGCGCGTACACGCGGGAAGGGAAGTACGGAGGAAGTTTTGAGAATCGCACGCGATTTTTCCGCGAAGTTGTGCAGGGGATTCGCGCGACGGCTCCGCAACTGAAAATCGGCGTGCGCGTCTCCGCGTTTGACACCGTGCCGTTCCATCCCGATCCGGCGCAATCCCCCGATGGGAAAATTGGCGGAAAATTGGGCCCGGGGATTCCGGAGCCGCATGCGGATTTGCTTCCGTATCGCTGGGGATTCGGCGTGAATGCGAGCGACCCGACGCGGCCCGATCTCGCGGAGCCCATTCAGTTTTTATCCCTGCTCGAATCGCTGAATATTTTTCTGGTGAATGTGACGGCGGGAAGTCCTTATTACAATCCGCATATTCAGAGGCCGGCGCTGTATCCGCCTTCGGATGGATACCAGCCGCCAGAAGATCCGCTGGCGGGCGTGGCGCGGCAGATGGAGGCGGCACGAGAACTGAAGCGGCGATTCCCGAATTTGCTTTTTGTGGGCACGGCATACAGTTATTTGCAGGATTTTCTGCCGCATGTGGCGCAGGCCGCGCTGCGCGAGGGTTGGGTGGATTCGGTGGGACTGGGGCGGATGGTTTTAACATATCCGGAAATCTTTCTGGATGCCGCACAACGCGGCACGGTGCAACACAAAAGAATTTGCAGGACGTTCAGCGATTGCACGACCGCTCCGCGCAATGGTTTGCCTTCGGGCTGCTATCCGCTGGACAGTCATTACAAAAGCTCCGCGATGGCTGTGCAGTTGAATGCGCTGAAGGCCAAGCGTTGAGCGATTTGCACGTGTAGCGGCCGCGGACTTTCGCGGGCGCCTTTGCGGTACAAATTGTGAGCGGCCATGAAAATTGACTCGCTGATGGAGAAGCGGAAATTGCGGCGCAAGGTGCAGGGGATTGCGGCGGCACTGCTGCCGTATGAATCCGATGGACGCGTTGCCGTCGACGCGTTCCAGCGGCACCTGGCGGCAACGCAACGCGCGGGGTTGATGAACGCGGTGAATATGGATACCGGGTACGTGAACTATCTGAGCGACGCCGAGAAGCAGCAGGTGCTGCGCTGGACGCGCGAGGCGCTCGGAGCGGGAGTGGCGTTTGTGGCCGGCGCGTATATCGAGAATCAGTCTGGCCATGGGGCCGGCGATGTTGTCGCGCTGTACCGGCGCGAGATGGAGCGCGTCGCCGAAGTCGGCGGGATTCCGATTTTGTTTCAGACCGCGCGGCTGCACGGAAAATCCGCGGAGGAAAAAGCGGCGGCGTACCGCGCGATTTGCCGGGGATTTCCGCGCGTGCTGGCCTTCGAGCTGGGCCCGATGTTCGCGCCCAACGGAGAAATCTTCGATGAAGAGACGGTGCGGCGGCTGATGGATATTCCGGAGCTTGCGGGGATGAAGCATTCTTCGCTGGACCGCATGGTGGAGCTGGGACGGCTCGCTCTGCGCGACGCGCACCGTCCGGAGTTTCAGATTTATACGGGCAACGACCTGGGAATAAACATGATCGAGTACGGCTCGGACTACCTGCTGGGGCTGGCCACGTTTGCTCCGGAAAAGTTTGCCGAGCGCGACCGCCTGTGGGAAGTGGGCGATCCGGGATATTACGCGGTGTCCGACGCATTGCAGTATCTGGGGAATGTGGCGTTTCGCGAGCCGGTTCCGGCGTACAAGCATTCCGCCGCAGTGTTCCTGCACCTGACAGGACGAATCCCCACGGACTTGACGCACCCGCAAAATCCGAAGCGCCCGGCCTGGGAGCGGGAGATTCTGCAGGATTGCGCTCGCCGACTTGGTCACTGATACCCCCCACCCGGGTGTTTTGGCAAAAGAGGCTGCAAGCTCTTGAAAACAAAGGGAACGAGTGCACAAAAGAGCGCAAAGAGACGACAAA
>WNFD01000832.1_pt1 | contig 30690 bp, 32 predicted proteins | sample 5400491 | NCBI WGS metagenome assembly WNFD01 (sample SAMN13153343, study PRJNA577476) | soil metagenome | isolation source: 120 cm saprolite under Douglas fir tree site 2 hole 2 replicate 2 | place: USA:California | collected 2015-04-18
AACCCATGGTAGCACGCTTGTGGTACGGTCTCAGCGTGGCTCTGTGCGTGTTCGACCTCGACCACACTCTCATCCAGACGCCCCTCGATCTCGCGGCCATGGCGGTCGATATGCGGGCGCTCATCGAGGCGGCGAGCGGCCCCCTTCCCGCCCGGCACGAGCGCTATCGCGTGGGCGAGCTGATCGCGTACTGCCGGTCGCAGGCGCCGACGCTGGAGTCCGCGGCGTGGGACCTGGCACTCGAGCACGAGCGGCGCGCGATGGAGGTGGCCACGCTCGAGTCGGGCGCGCTCGCGGCGCTCCGGGGTGCGCGCCGCGCCGGGTTCGCGACGGCGCTCTGGACGAACAACGCGCGGGCACTCACCCTGCCCGCGCTCGAGCGCCTCGGCCTGGCCGGCGACCTCGACCTGGTCGTCACGCGCGACGACATGCGCGCGCTCAAGCCGGACCCCGACGGGTGGCGCGTGATTTCAGAACATTTCAGCGGTCGCCTCGCCGGGGGCACCCAGGCGGTCGTCGTCGGCGACTCGTGGGTCGACGGGGTGGCTGCGGCCGCGGCGTGCGTTCCGTTCATCGCCTACCGCGCCCGGCAGGCAGATCTCGACCGCTGGAAGGTGACGCCGATCGCACAGCTCGCGGATCTGGCGCTCCTACCCGCCTGGCTCGAGGCCCGAGGCAACGGGCGGCCCTAGCGTGGATCTCTTCGGAGAGCCCGAGCGAGCCGCGGCCGCCCCGCGGACGCCGGCGCCCTTGGCCGACCGGGTGCGACCGCGCTCGCTTGACGAGATCGTAGGGCAGGAGCATCTGCTGGGGACCGGCCGGGTGCTGCGAGCCGCGATCGAGACGGGCGAGCTGCACTCGATGATTCTCTGGGGTCCCCCGGGCTCCGGCAAGACGACCGTCGCGTCGTTGATGGCGCACGTGACGGGGGCCCGCTTCGTCGCTTTCTCGGCGGTCCTGTCGGGAGTCAAGGAGATCCGCGAGGTGATCGGCGAGGCGGAGCGCCAGCGCGCCCGCCAGGGGATGCGCACCATCCTCTTCGTCGACGAGATCCACCGGTTCAACCGCGCCCAGCAGGACGCCTTTCTCCCCCACGTTGAGAAGGGCACGGTCGTCCTTGTCGGCGCCACGACCGAGAACCCGTCCTTCGAAGTGAATTCCGCGCTGCTTTCGCGCTGCCGGGTCTATGTCCTTCGCGGACTCGAGGAGGACGATTTGCTCGCGATCATGCGGCGGGCGCTCGCGGACGGCGAGCGCGGCCTCGCCCAGCTCCACCCCGAGGTGACCGCCGAGGCGCTCCGCTCGATCGCGGGCGTGGCGAACGGTGACGCGCGGGTCGCGCTGAACGTGCTCGAGCTGGCCGTGCTGCTGGCGCCCGTCGCGGGTGGCCGGCGGCGCGTCACCGAGGCCTCGATCCGGGAGGCGGCGCAGCGGCGGACGCTCCTCTACGACAAGTCCGGCGAGGAGCACTACAACCTGATCTCGGCGCTCCACAAGTCGCTGCGCGACTCGGATCCCGACGCGGCGCTCTACTGGCTCACACGCATGCTCGATGCCGGCGAGGACCGGCTCTACATCGCCCGCCGCCTGGTGCGCTTCGCCTCCGAGGATGTCGGTAACGCCGACCCCGGCGCGCTCTCGCTCACGCTCGCGGCGAAGGAGGCATACGACTTCCTCGGGGATCCCGAAGGGGAGTTGGCCCTGGCCCAGGCGACGCTCTACCTGGCGCTCGCGCCGAAGTCCAACGCCGTGTATGTCGCCTACAACGAGGCGAAGGAGGACGTGAGCCAGCGGCCGGCGGAGCCTGTGCCGTTGCACATCCGCAACGCTCCAACGCGCCTCATGAAGGACCTGGGCTACGGCGCGGGATATCAGTACGCCCACGACGCCCCCGGCGCGCGAGTCGATCAGGAGGACTTGCCCGAGTCGCTCCGCGGGCGCCAGTACTATCGCCCGACCGACCGTGGGCTCGAGGCTGAGCTGGGGCGCCGCCTCGCCGAGTGGAGACGCTGGCGCTCGGAGCGGTAAGCGCCTAGGGTATAGCCATGTGGCCGCTCAACCTGCTCAAGAAGCGCCACTGGATCCTCCTGGCGCTCTGTTTTCTCTTCCTCGCCACGTACAGCGGCTTCGTGAGCTGGGCCAAGGTCGCTCAGGCGCTCGAGCAGCTCGCGGATCAGCCGGCGGTCCGCCAGCGGTTCGCGACCCCCATCGGTCGGGGCGAGGCGATCGTCACCTCGTTCATGTTCTTCCTGCTGACACCGCTGGCGCTGGCCGCCGCCGGCGGGGTCGTCGCGTTCCTCGGGGCGATCGGGGCCGGCATCCTCCGCATGATCATTCCTTTTCGTGACCTGCCGCAGTCGATGTTCTTAGGCGTGGCGTATCTCGGAATCGCCATCACCGTATGGCTCCTGCGCGACCTGTGGATGCAGCCGGCGTGGGAGTTCGTGGGTCTCATCGCCAAGGCCCTCCTCATCGCGACTCAGTAGGCGCCCGGTCGGACTCGATCGGGCGGGTCGTGCGTCGTGTCCTGCTAGAATGATTTGCATGTCTCGCCTGCGCGTGGGCGTCGTCTTCGGCGGCCGCTCCGGGGAGCACGAGGTGTCGCTCGCCTCGGCGGCGTCGGTGATCGCCGCGCTCGAGGAGCGCGGTCACGCCGTCGTCCCGATCGGCATCGCTCGCAACGGGCGCTGGGTCGTCGGCGGCGATCCCCTACGGGCGCTCGCGGCCGAGGCGCGCGTCGCGCTCCCGTCGGACGACGCCGACGGGGCCGTGAAGAAGGCCCTCGCGAACCGCGCCGAAGCCGTCGAGAGCGCCTCCGTCGAGAGCCTCGCACGCACCGAGCCCGCCGGCAGTCTCCCACCCGAGCTCCGCCAGGGACTCGACGTGGTCGTGATCATGCTGCACGGTCCGTACGGCGAGGACGGCACGATCCAGGGCCTGTTCGAGCTCGCCGACGTTCCGTACGTCGGCGCGGGCGTTCTCGCCTCCGCCGTCGGGATGGACAAGGTCACGATGAAGGCGGTGTTCCAGGCTTACGGCCTGCCCATCGTCGAGCACGTCGTGGTCACCCGACACGAGTGGCGCAGCGCGCCCGATCGCGTCGCGGCGCGTGTGGCCGAGACCGTCGGCTTTCCCTGCTTCGTCAAGCCCTCGAACATGGGCTCGAGCGTCGGGATCAGCAAGGTGAGCGAGGCGGGAGCGCTGGCCGCCGCGGTAGATCTCGCCGCTCGTCACGATCGCAAGATCCTCGTCGAGCGCGCCGTGCGGGGGCGTGAGATCGAGGTGAGCGTGCTCGGCAACGACGAGCCGATCGCCTCGTTCCCGGGCGAGATCAGTTACGACGCCGACTGGTACGACTATTCGACCAAGTACCTGGAGGGCCAGGCGCGAGTCACGGTGCCGGCGCCCCTGTCGCCCGAGACCACTCGGCGGATCCGCGAGCTGGCGATCGCCGCCTTCCGCGCGGTCGACTGTTCGGGCATGGCGCGCGTCGACTTTTTTCTCGAGGGCGATCGCGTGCTGGTCAACGAGATCAACACGATCCCCGGCTTCACCGCGACGAGCGCCTACGCGAAGATGTGGGCGGCCTCCGGGCTCGGCTACAGCGCGCTGATCGACCGCCTGATCGAGCTCGCCCTCGAGCGTCATCACGGCAAGGGGGAAACCGGGTGAGCGAGGACCCGCCTGCCAGGGCCGGAGGCTCTGCGGACCAGGAGCTCACGGGTTGACTCCCCGAACGTCGAGCGCCGGAGGCTCTGCGCAGGCGCTCCGACGGCTAAGTCCAGTAGACGTCGTCATCGCGGGCGGCGGCACGGGCGGCCACACGAGCCCGGGCCTGGCGGTCGCGGCCCTCCTGCGCGAGCGCTCGAGGACCTGCGTCTGGATCGGCTCTCGCTCCGGCATCGAAGCCCAGCGCGTGCCCCAGAGCGGCATCCCGTACATCGCCATCTCAACCGGCAAGCTCAGGCGCTACTGGGCGTGGCAGAACGTGGCGGACCTCCTCGTCAACGTTCCGGCGGGCACACTGAGCGTCCTTCGCATCTTGCGGACCCTCCGCCCCCGCGTCGTCTTCGGCACGGGCGGCTTCGTTGCGCTTCCCGTCGTGTTGGGCGCTGCACTTCTAAGGGTGCCTGTCGTCCTCCACGAGCAGACGGCGGTCCCGGGCCTCGCGAACCGGATCGGCGCCCGGTTCGCGCGCCGAATCGCGGTCACGTTTCCCGACCGGGCAGGCCGCCTTCCCGCAGCCCGCGTGGTCGTGACGGGCAATCCCCTCCGGCCCGAGCTCCGCGCGGGCTCGAGGTCGAGCGCCATCGCCCGCTTCCAGCTCGATCCGGTCGTCCCCCTCGTGTACGTCACCGGCGGCGCCCAGGGCGCTCACCGGATCAATCGGGTCGTCGGGGACGCGTTGGCGTCGCTCACCGAGCAGGCGCAGCTCATCCATCAGTGCGGCGAGAACCCTGCCACGGGTGATCGCCGGTGGCTCGAAGACCGGCGCGCCGCGCTGCCTCCAGCCCTGGCGCGCCGCTACACTGTCGTGCCCTACATCGGCGCCGAGCTCGCGGGGATCTATGCCGCGGCGGCGCTCGTGGTCGCCCGCGCGGGGGCCGGGACGGTGAACGAGTGCTGCCAGCTCGGCGTGCCGGCGCTGTACGTTCCGCTGCCCGGGACCCGTGGTGACGAGCAAACGGAGAATGCGCGGATCGTCGAGCGCGTGGGAGGCGCGGTCGTGCTCCCCCAGTCGATGCTCACGACGGAGCGGCTCGTTCGCGAGATTCGCGCGCTCCTCGCCGACCCCGCGGGACTGAAGCAGATGGGCGAGCATGCGCGGACTCTCGCCGTCCCCGACGCCGCGGAGCGCATCGTCGCTCTCCTCTGGGACTTCTGCCCATGACCGGCCGAGCGCCCGGGCCCGGTCAACGCGCGGGGGCCCGGCCCCGGAGATCCGGGCGCAACGGGCAGTCGTCGCAGCGCGGCACGGTGCGGCAGTTCGACTTGCCGACAGCCACGAGCAGCGCGTGAAACTCGTTGAACAGCCCGGGATCGGACGGCAGGTGCGCCTCGAGCCACGCGCGGGCCTCTTCGTAACCCGCCGTTGGGCCGATCAGACGGTGGCGAGCGAGTACGCGGCGCACATAGGCGTCGGCGACGAACACTGGCCGGCCCACGGCATAGAGGAGGATTGCATCGGCTGTCTCCGGACCGAGTCCGGGGATCTCGAGCAGGCTCCGGCGCAGCGGGCCGAGCGGCGCCGTCCGCATCCGATCGAAGCTCCCGCTCGAGCGCTCCACGAGCCAGCGCGTCAGCGCCTGGAGCCGGCGCGCCTTCACGCGGTGGGTGCCAGCCGGGCGGATCACGCGTGCCAGATCGGAGACGGAGAGGTCGGCTACCCGGGCGGGCGTCAGCAGCCGGCGGGAGCGGAGCGCTGCGATCGCGTGGGCGGCATTGACCCACGCGGTGTGCTGGGTAAGCACGGCGCCAACGGCGACCTCGTAGGGCGTGCGGCCGGGCCACCAGCGCTGGCGGCCGAAGCGCCGGAGCAGCGACCCGTACAGGCGCAGCAGTCGGCGCTTGGCGCGATCCCGGGGCGGCCCGGGCATCCCGCGCCGCCCTGGCCGCGCTTGCGGCCCTGAGCCGATGCTCGGGCTCATCGTCCTGCTGCAGACCCTGGTCCTCGCGGTGAGCGGCCCGCCCACCTCACCGGAGTACCTTCCCATTCGAGTTGCGGAGGCTGAGGGCTACTTTGCGCTCGAGGGGCTTGCCGTCAGGGTCAAGATGACCCGGGCCGAATCGGGAGCCGCCGAGGCGCTGGCCCAGGGCCAGGCCGACCTCGCGGCGACGACGCTCGAGGCGATGCTGCGCTTCGGCCTCCGGGCGCCGAGCCAGGCGCCGCGGCTCGTCTTCGGCCTCACGGCTGCTCCGCCGGTCGCTCTGCTGGTCGGGGCATCCCACGTCGGCACCGTCCGCTCCATCGACGATCTGTCCGCGCTGCGAGTCGGGGTCACGACGCCGGGCGCGCCCGAGCACGCCTGGTTCGGCTGGCTTCTGGCGCGAGCGGGAATGAGCGTCGCCCAGGTCAGCGTGATGAGCCTCGGCGGACGGGGGCTCGTCGCCGCTTTCGACTCCGGCGAGATCCACGTCGCGCTCGTCCCCGAGCCGATGGCCACCCAGCTTCTGAACCAGGGGCGGGCCAAATTGCTCGCTGATTTTCGAACCCCGCGCGCCGTCGCCGAGACACTGGGAACCAGCACTGTGAACGCCGCGGTCTTCGCCCGCGCCGACCGGCGCCCTCCGGACCGGGACCTGTTCGCCATGACACGGGCCCTTAGAAAGGCCGAGCAGCGCATCCGGACCGGCGAGGCCCGCGAGGTGGCCGGCAAGCTCCCGACACAGGTGGTGGGCGAGCCCGAGGACTTCGCGGCCCGGCTTACAACCTCGCGCCCGCTCTATCTGCCCGACGGCCTGGTCTCCGCCGACCAGATTCAGCAGACGATCGCGATCATCCGGGCGCACACGCCCCTGCCCCAGTCGGTTCGGATCCCGCGCCCCGAGGAAATGCTTCAGATCAAGGCCCCGACCGCTCGCTGACGACGACGCCGAATCCCTCCAAAAGCCGGCGCGTCGTCTCCACGGGCAGCCCGATGACGTTGGTGTACGAGCCGACGATGCCGTCGACCAGTGCGCCCTGAAGATCCTGAATCGCGTAGGCTCCGGCCTTGTCGAGCGGCGCGCCCGATGCCACGTACGTCTCGATCGTTGCATCCGGGTACGCTGCCATGAGCACGCGGCTCACGACCGTCGTGGAAGCGGCACGGCCGCTCTCCGCGTCGACGACGGCGACGCCTGTGATGACCTCATGCTCTCGGCCCCTGAGGCGGACCAGCATGGCGCGGGCTTCCTGCGGGCTCGACGGCTTGCCGAGCGCCATGCCGTCGATGACGACGATCGTGTCCGCCGCCAGGACAATCGCAGCGCCGGCGCGGGCAGCGACCGCCCGCGCCTTGCGAAGTGCCAGCCCGGCGACCGCGTCCGGGGTCGGCCCGCCGTCCAGCGTCTCCTCGACCTCGCTCGGCACCACCTCGAACTCAGGACAAATTCCACGCAGAAGCTCTCGTCGTCGCGGGGATGCCGACGCCAGGATCAACCTCATGGCTCTAGTCGGCTCGCCGGGGGAGGGCGTGCGGGGACCGGCCGGGATCCGTGTAGTCAGCGTTGCCCTCGCGCTGCGCACATGATCTTCAAGTCCCGGATCGCAGCAGTCGGATCCCGGCCGGTCCCCGCACGCCCTCCCCCGGCGAGCCGACTAGAGTCGTCGAAGAGTGACCGCGGCGAGAACGATCCCCACGACGCCAACCAGATTGACCTTGAGGCTCAGGCCGAAGGTCATAGCCAGGAATCGCAGGTCCAGTGTTGCGGGCGGCGCGAGGCCGATCGTCGGCCCGCGCGTGATCAAGTCCTGGGCGCGGCCGGCCGGGAGAAGGCTGCCGAGAAGCTCGCCGAGAAGGGAGCCCACGACCAAGCCGGCGATGACGACCAGGAGGATCAGCCCGATGCCGCGCTGGGCTGCCATCTGAGAACGACCTTCAGGCGAAGATCAGGGGGTGCGCGTCAGTGACGATACGGGTCTGTTTCGCGACTGCCTTGCGGATGAACTTCGGGAGGCTGAAGGCGTGCTGGTGAGTCACGCCGTCCCAGTACTCGAGTGAGCCCTTGACCCTCTCGGCGATGAGCTTGTCCACCGCCTGAGCCCCTTGACGGGCTGGATCGACCTTCTTCGACGCGACGATGAACCCCCAGGGGGTGCCGAAACAGGAGATGAAGCTCTGATAGGCGGCGACCACCGGAAAGACCTCGCGAAGGGTTCGATGGATCGACGTGAAGAAGCCGAGCTCTCCGAGCTTCGTCATGCCCGCCTGCATCGTCATCGTCCCGCCGGGCGTGAGCCGGTCTCGCACGAGGGCGTAGAACTCCTGGGTGAAGAGCATACAGGCCGGGCCCTCCTCGAGCGGCTCGACGAGGTCGACCGTGATGAAGTCGAAGCGGTCGTTGCTTTTCTCCAGGTACGCCCGCGCGTCCTCGAGCCTGACCTCGGTCCTCGGGTCGTCGAACGCGCCCTGATGCATCTCGGGGAGGTGAATCTTGCAGAGCTCGACCACCTCGCCGTCGATGTCCACCATGACGGCACGCGTGATCGAGGGGTATCTCAGGATTTCCCGGAGCGTCGCGCCCTCTCCACCGCCGATCACCAGGGCGCTCCTGGGGGGGCCTTCGGTCGTGAGCATTCCCGGGTGAACCAGGGCCTCGTGGTAGATGAACTCGTCACCCTGGCTGGACTGGATCCGACCGTCGAGCACCAGCGTCTTGCCGTAGGCGGCCGTCTGCAAGATCTCAACGTGCTGGAACTTGGTCTGGGCTTCCACGATGGTCCGGGCGATGGCGTGCATGTGCCCTTCGAACGCCGTCGTGGTCTCGAAGAACCACTTGTAGGACTGCGAATTGATCAACTGACGGCGACCGGATTCCTATTGCTGATCGGCACCGCCGAGTTGAGGAACATGCCCCGCTGCATCTCGACGATCGAAGTACGCTCCGCCGCGAACTGCTCGACCAGGTAGTTGGCGGCGACCTCCGGCTGGAGGGTCTCGCCGCAGGAAAAGATGTCCACCGCTGCGTACCGGTACTCCGGCCAGGTGTGGATCGCGAGGTGGGATTCCGCGATGACGACGACTCCGCTGATGCCGAACGGGTTGAACTCGTGGAAGACGACGTCAACGATGGTTGCTTGGGCCCGCTTCGCTGCTTCGACCAGGGCCCCCTTGACGGCCTCGAGGTTGTTGATGGCGTCAGGATCGCAATCGAACATCTCGAGCAGCAGGTGTCGTCCCAGGGCGTTCAATCGTGTGGTCCCCCTTTCTCCGGTCCGTTCATCTACCGCACCTCTCCTGCAACGCTTCATTCGCGTCGCCATTACGTTCGAAAAAATTTCGCTTCTAACACGAAACTTGTTTCACTGTAGGGTCCGTTTTTACCCATTGCAAGAAAAAAACACTTTTCGGCGATCCCGAAGCCCAAAGTCGTCGGCGCGGGCCGGCTGCGGGCGGCGTTCGGAAGCCGCGAGCCCACGTCCCGCAGTAGGAGGTGAGGCCGGCCGACGGCCGAGCCGACACTTCAGCGGCTCGACAATCGGAGGTGAGGCCGGCCGACGGCCGAGCCGCCACTTGAGCGGCTGACCGCGCCCGGACGCGCTCGGCCTACTTTCCGCTTGCAATCGATCAGCGAGCCGCTAGAGTGACGGAGAATTCATGCGCGCGGTTTCTCCGAGCTTCATCGGCTGCAATCTCGCCTTCGCCGACGCCCGCATCGTCGTCTACGGCATCCCCTTCGAGGGGCGGGTGAACCTCCGCAAGGGCGCCGACGCCGGTCCGCTCGACGTCCGACTCGGCTCCGAATCGATCGAGACCTATTCGCCGGCGCTCACCCGTGATCTGGAAGACCTGGCCATCGCCGACATCGGGGACTGCGAGCTGCCCGACGGCGCGCCCCCGCGGGAGCAGCTAGACGCCGCGCGCGAGCAGATCGCCGCCTGGTGGCGGCCGGGGCTGATTCCGTTCATGCTCGGCGGCGACCACACGGCGACCGTGCCGGTGATCGAGGTCCTGGCCCCCGCGTTTCCCGATCTCCGCATCCTCCACCTCGACGCCCATCCGGACTTGCGCGAGGAGTTCCTCGGCGAGCGCTACAACTACGCCTCGGCGATGGCCCGTGTGATGGACGTCGTTCCTCCGGAGCGCGTCTACCAGGTCGGCATGCGCACCGGCGCCCGCGAGGAGTACCACCGGCGACGGCCGCACTTCTTTCCCATGTACCCGATGCTGACCGGCCATCCGGTGGACGTCGTTCGCCGGCTCCTGCCAGAGCTCCAGCGCCATCCGCTCTACGTCACGATCGACGTCGACGTTCTCGACCCGGCTGAGGCGCCGGGAACAGGGTCGCCCGAGCCGGGAGGGCTTCGGGTTCCGGAGCTGGTCGAGATCGTCAGGATGCTGGAAGGCTGCCAGGTCATCGGCGGAGACCTCGTGGAGGTCGCTCACGCCTGGGATCCCAGCGGCCGTACCGGCATCGCGGCCTCCTGGGTGATCCGGGAGGCGCTGCTAGCGTGGTGGGGAGAGCTCCGCTGAGGCTTCGCGAGAAAAGCCGCATCCGGGAGTACAGCGCGCCGCGCTTCTACGAGATCGCTTTCGACCTCAACCGCAAGGGCGAGGTCGACTTCCTCGTCCACTGCTTCAGGCGATTTTCGCGACGGCCCGTCCGCCGGGTCGTCGACATCGCCTGCGGCACCGGGCCCCACCTGATGCGCCTCGCTGATCGCGGCTACAAGATGTCGGGGCTCGACCTGTCACCCCGAAACATCGAGTTCCTGGGCGAGCGGCTCGCGGCCAAGGGCCACGAGGGCGAGCTGGTCGTCGGCGACATGACGAACTTCCGCCTGACACGCCCCGTCGACGCGGCGATCTGCATGCAGGACTCGCAGGGGCACCTCCTGACGAACGATCAGCTCCTGGCCCACCTGAGGGCCGTGGCCCGGTCGCTCAGACGCGGGGGGCTCTATATCTTCGACCGCTACATGGCGTCCTCGTGGACAAACCCGGCGCGGAGCTGGTCGTGGTTCAAGCGCCGGGGGCGGCTGATCGTACGCGCCTCGTTCTCGGCCCTGAACGACGTCGACCCGGTGAGCCAGGTCTTTCGCGAGCGTATGACGCTCGAGGCCGTCGAGAACGGCACCCGCCGGCTCTACCGCCAGACGCACCTGTCGCGCATGGTCTTCCCGCAGGAGCTCAAGGCCCTGGTCGAGCTGGCCGGCGGCTTCGAGTTCGTCCAGTGGTTCTTCGGCTTCAAGCCCCAGCAGGTGCTCGAGCGCTCCCGGCATCCCATCATCATGGTCGTCGTCCTGCGCAAGAAGTAGCGCGGCCGTGAAGCGGCCGGGCGCGGTCGAAGTCGGCTGCCGCGTCTTCATCCGCGTGCCCACAGCCCGCGACCGCGACGAGTTCCTGGCGCTCATGCGCTCGAGCCACCGCTCTCTTCGGCCGTGGGTCGAGCCACTGGCCGACCGCGCGGCCTTCGCCGCCTACCTCAAACGGACCCGGCGCCCGACCGAGCGGGGATTCTTCGTCTGCCGGCGCGAGGACAGGGTCATCGCCGGCGTGATCAACGTGAGCCAAATCTTCCACCGCGCGTTTCAGAGCGCGTACCTGGGCTTCTACGCGGGCGCGCCCTTCATGGGAAAGGGATACATGAGCGAAGGGCTCCGGCTCGTGCTTCGTCACGCCTTCTCGGAGCTCGGCCTGCACCGCCTCGAGGCGAACATCCAGCCCGGCAACCGCGCGTCGATCCGTCTCGTCCGGCGAGCCGGCTTCCGGCGCGAAGGGCTCTCTCCGCGCTACCTGAAGGTCTTCGGGCGATGGCGGGACCACGAGCGTTGGGCGATCACGGCGGAGAATCTCCGTCGGTGAAACGCGGCCAGGCGGCGCTACGGCTCAAGCGCGGACACGAGACGGCGCGGACCCACCCCTGGATCTTCAAGGGTGACGTCGCCGACGTCAGCGAGGTCGAGCCCGGCTCCGCGGTCACGGTCATCGACTCGGCCGGCCACTTCGTCGGGCGCGGCCTCTATAACCCGCGCCCCGCCCTCTGCTGCCGCATCCTCACCTGGACCGACGAGCCGCTCGACGTCGCCTTCTTCCGGCGCCGGCTCGAAAGCGCCGTCGCCCTGCGCTCGCGCGATCGTGCGCAGAGGCCGCCGGCGCTCTGCCGCCTGGTCTGGAGCGAGGCCGACGGGCTGCCGGGGCTGGTGGTGGACCGTTACGGGCCTGTCCTCGTGATTCAATGTCTCACCCTGGGGATGGTGCGCGCCCGTCCGACGATCACCACCGTGCTGACCGACATGTTCGGTGACACGCTCGTCTTCGACATGGACGAGGAGGCTTCCGCTCGGCTCGAAGGGTTCTCGGCGGCCCTCGGGTGGGCGCGCGGCTCCGGGCCGCGGAGCGTCAGGGTGAACGAAGGCGGCGTCGCCTTCGAGGTGACGATCGGCGTCGGCCACAAGACCGGTTCCTACCTCGACCAGCGCGAGAACCGCGCTCGTACCGGCGTTCTGGCCAGGGGCCGCGACGTCCTCGACGCCTTCAGCTACACCGCCGGCTTCGCCTGCCACGCGCTCCATGGCGGCGCCCGGCGGGCCGTCTGCATCGAGTCTTCACCGGAGGCGATCGCCGGTGCCCGCCAGAACCTCGCGCTGAACGGCTTCACGGCCCAGGCGGAGATCCGCGCGGCGAATGCCTTCGACGAGCTTCGGCGGCTCGAGCGCACCGGGGCGCGCTTCGGCGTGATCGTCCTCGATCCGCCGGCGTTCGCTCGTAGCCGATCGGCGCTCGACGCCGCCGCGCGCGGCTACAAGGAGATCAATCTACGCGCCCTGCGCCTGCTCGAGCGCGGCGGAAGCCTAATGACCTTCTCGTGCTCGCACCACGTGTCCGAGGCGCTCTTCGAGGAGATCTGCCGAGACGCCGCCGCCGACGCCGGAGTGCGGCTGCGCGTCGTCGATCGCCTCACGCAATCCAGCGACCACCCCGTCCTCCTGACCGTCCCCGAAACCCGCTATCTGAAGGGCCTCCTCCTCGAAGCTCTGTAGCGCTGCTCGGCGCGGCTCGAGCCACGCCGGTCTCCGAGCCAGCAGGATCGCAATGGGTGATTGGAGGGTCGGGGCGGGCGGGGCGCGGGGTCCCCGGCTCGCCCCGTGTAGTCAGCGTCGCTTCGACTCAGCCGCCGTAACCCATCGCGAGGCACGGGCAGCAGTCGGGGCGAGCCGGGGACCCCGCGCCCCGCCCGCCCCGACCCGATCCCGTCACCACCTGCGAGTCTCCCCGTGCTTGAGCACCCAGACGCGGTCGAGGTCGAGCCCAAGACGGCGAGCTTCGGCGATGAGCCGCTGCGGAGGCTCCTCGAGCGGTTCCTCGGCGAGATCGAACGTGCCCCAGTGGATCGGGACCAATCGCTGCCCACGGACGTCGGCGAAGGCCCGGAGCGCCTCCTCCGGCGTCGTGTGGCTGGCCTTCATGATGACCGCCGGCACGTAGGCTCCGATCGGCACCGCTGCGAGGTCGAACGGGCCGAGCCGGGCTCCGATCTCCTTGAACCCGTCGAAGTAGGCCGAGTCCCCTGCGAAGTAGAGACGCTTGGCTCGGCCGGCGACGACCCAGCCGCTCCAGAGGCGGCGGTTCCGATCCCAGAGAGTGCGCCCCGAGAAGTGCTGGGCCGGGACACAGGTGAACGTCAGCCCACGCAATTCGCGCTTGCCCCACCAGTCGAGCTCGTCGACATCGGTGATGCCGACGTCTGCGAACCACTGTTTGAGCCCGAGCGGAACGAAGAACCGGGGCCGGTGCTCCGCGGCGAGCCGTCTGACCGTCGCCTCATCCAGGTGATCGTAGTGATCATGCGAGATCACGACCGCGTGGATCGGCGGTAGATCTTCGAACTTGAGACCGGGGGCCGACACCCGCCGCGGCCCCGCGAACGACATCGGGCTCGCTCGGGCCGACCAGTGGGGGTCGGTGAGAATGTTGACGCCGTCCAGCTGGATCAACAGCGTCGCATGACCGACCCAGGTCACGGTCACGGCGCCGCGATTGTCATGGATCGTCCCGAGGTCGCTCGCCACCTGGGGAAAGTTCGCGGTCCGCGGCGTGAAGGTGCTGGCCCAGATGCGTGAGACGAAGAACGTGAAACGTGTCCAGGCGCCGGCGGTCACCTGCGACGGGTTCGGGTTCGCGTACCCGCGCTCGCGGTGATGGGCCGGGGCACCAGCCACGGGAGCTCCGATGCCGGCGCAGCCGGTCGCCAGGAGGGCCAGCAGGAGCGCGACAGCCCGCCAGGACGTCAGGCGGCGGGCTCCCCGAGCGGCAGCTCGACGGTGAACGAGGCGCCGCCCTCGGCGCAGTTCTCGGCCCGAAGCGCGCCTCCCAGCTCGGTGACAATGCCGTAGGAGACGGAGAGCCCCAGCCCGCTTCCCTCGCCGGGTGGCTTCGTGGTGAAGAAGGGGTCAAAGATCTTCGGCAGCGCCTCGGGCGGGATCCCCGGGCCCGTGTCGCGCACCTCGACGTGGGCGTGGCGATCCGACGGCCAGACCCGCACCGTCAGCACCCGATTCGCCGGGTGCTTGGCCATCGCCTGATGCGCATTCTGGACGAGGTTGAGCAGCACCTGCTGGAGCTGGTTCTCGTCGGCCCACACAAACGGGCACGCGGCGAAGTCGGTGACCACGCGGATGTTGTCCTGCTGGAGCTGGTAGCCCTTCAGCTCGAGCACCCGCCGCGCCTGGTCGGCGACCGAGCACGGGCGCCGTTCGGGCGTGTAGTGACGGGCGAACAACAACAAGTTCTGGACGATGCGCGCCGCGCGGCCCGCCTCCTCGGCGACGATCCCGAGGCGGTCGCGCACGTGCGAGGTCGTTTCCGGGTGCGTCAGCAGGAGGTGCGTCTGGCCGAGGATCGTCGTCAGCGGGTTGTTGATCTCGTGCGCGACTCCCGAAGCGAGCTCGCCGACGGCCGAGAGCTTCTCGGCGTGGACGAGCTGTGTCTCGGCGCGGATGCGCTGCGCGTGGGCGCGCTTGAGCTCGTCGCGCTCGCGCAGCAGCTCGGAGTAGAGCTGCGCATTGTGTAGGGCGACGCCGATCTGATCGGCGGCCGCCGCGAGGAGGGCGAGCTCCTGCCGGTGGAACTGGTCGAGGGTCTTGCGGCCGAGCGAGAGCGTGCCGAGGATCCGCCCCCGGCTATGGATCGGCACGCAGACGAACCCCTGGATCTGCTCGCGCCGGACCGCGGCCCTGGCGCTCGGCAGGACATTCGGGTCATCGTAGTTCTTGTCGATCCGGACTGTCTTGCCCGTGACGGCCACGTGGCCGATGAGGCCTTCGCCGACGGGCAGCGTCCGGTTCACCTCGCGCAGGCGCGCGGACATTCCGCGCTCGCCCCGGAGCTCGAGCGTCTTGCCGTCCTCGGAGAGGAGATGGAGGCTCGAGATCTCGTGACCGGTGACGCCCGTGAGCGCGTCGACCGCGGTGCGCAGGACTTCCTCGACGTCGAGCGTGCGGCTGACGGCCTCCGCGACAGTGTGGAGGATCTTGAGGTGCGGCTCGACGTCTGGCCGGCCGGGCGCCCGGCGCCGCCGGTCAGCGCGGGACGGGGAGCGACCGGCGCGCCGCTTCAATCGCGGACTCCACGAGCGCCCGGTCTGCGGCCGGGAGATCACCGAACTCGGCGGCGAGGTCGAGAAGCATCGCGATCTCAGCAAGGTCCTCACCAGCGACTGCGCCCCTGGCGGCCGCCGCGCCACGCGCTGCGGCGAGGGCCGCGGTCTCCAGCCGCTGGCCGGTGGATGTCCGCGCCGTCTGCCCCATGGCGCGCACGACGCGGAACACCGTGTGGGTGAGACGCTTCCACGGGTCGTCGTCCGGAACGGGGCCGGCGGCAGCCTTCTCGGCCACGCGCGCGAGGGCCGCGGCCACGGCACGATCGAGATAGTCGAAGTCGAAGGGCTTGGCGACGTAATCGAAGGCGCCGAGCTTGAGCGTCTCCTTTGCGAGGCCGACGTCCTCGTTTGCGGTCACCATGATGACGGGAACACTCTCGGTCAGCTCGCGGATCCGGCGGAGAACTTGTACGCCGTCAAGCCCGGGCATGCGCACGTCCAGCAGAACGAGGTCGGCGCGCCCGTCGCGAACCGCGGTGAGCGCCTCGATACCGCTCCCCGCTACCTCGACGGCATAGCCCTCGGTGGCGAAGTACTCGGTCAGGACCTCGCGCACGGGGGCTTCGTCATCAACGACCAGGATCCGCCCAAGGGCCATCACCCAGTATTTTAACCCAGGCCATGCTCCCGGCCCTCACCCCGCGGCGCGTCCCACGAATGCGTAGACGAGCTCTAAAGCCGCGTCAAGACGGGCCGGATCCTTTCCCCCCGCCTGGGCGAGATCGGGACGGCCGCCGCCCCCGCCGCCGACCGCCTTGGCAACCTCCTGAACCAGCCGGCCCGCCTGGAAGCGGGCGGTGAGGTCCTTCGTCACCGCGGCGATGAGGTTCACCTTGCCGTCAACGACGCTCCCCACGCAGACGACCCCGGAGCCGAGCCGGTTGCGCAGGGTATCCGCGACCGAACGGAGCCCATCCGCATCCAGCCCGTCGATCCGGCCGGCGATCACGGCGACACCGTTGACCTGGCGCACGGCCTTGACGAGGTCCTCCGCGCGCGAGCGCGCGAGCCGTGCCTCGAGCTCCGCCAGCTGCTTCTCGAGCGCGCGCTGCTCCTCGAGGAGCTTCTGGAGTCGCTTCGGGACCTCCAGAGGCCCGATCTTCAGCAGCTCTGCCGCTTCGCGAAGCGCCGCCTCTTTCCTGGCGATGCTCTCGAGCGCCGCCGGCCCCGCGACGGCTTCGACACGCCTCACGCCGGAGGCGACGGCACCCTCAGCGGCGACCTTGAGGAGGCCGAGCTCACCGGTCTGGTCCAGATGAGTACCGCCGCATAGCTCGGTCGAGAAATCACCGATCTTGACGACGCGCACCCGGCTGCCGTACTTCTCCCCGAACAGCGCCATCGCGCCCGTCCGGAGCGCCTCGTCGAGGTCCATCTCGGAGTGGGTGACCGGGACGTTCGCCTGGACCTGCTCGTTCACGAGCTCCTCGATCTGCTCCACGTCGCGGTCCTTCAGTGAGGCCCCGTGGGAGAAGTCGAAGCGCAGGTGGTCCGGCGCCACGAGCGAACCCGCCTGGGTCACGTGGGTGCCCAGGACCCGGCGCAGCGCCGCGTGGAGCAGGTGCGTGCCGGTGTGATGCCGGCGCAGGCCCTGGCGCCGTGGCGTCTCGATGCTGACGGCGACGTCCTCGTTCTCGTGGAAGCCGCCGCTCACGACCCGCACCCGATGCACGATCAGCCTGGAGCCCCGGTAATACGTGTCGATGATCTGGCCGCGGCCGCTTCGGCCGACGAGCGTGCCCGTGTCGCCCACCTGGCCGCCGGATTCGGCGTAGGCCGGCGTGCGGTCGAAGATCATCTCGACCTCGGCGCCCTCGACCGCCTCGGGGAGCCGCCGCGGGCCGCCGGCGCCGACGTCGACGATCGCCAGGACCCGGGCGGGCGACGTCAGCGAGTCGTATCCGACGAACTCGGTCGCCGGGACGCCGAGTCGCTGGTAGACCGTGGCCGCCTCCGCGTCGTCGCCGGCGCCGAAGGCCGCGCCGGCGCGGGCGCGGGCGCGCTGCGCCTCCATCTCGGCGTCCGCGGCCGCGCGCGTCGCGTCCGTCACCCGCCAGCCCGCGTCCTGAAAGACCTCCTCGGCGAGGTCCATGGGAAACCCGTAGGTGTCGTAGAGCGTGAACAGGAAGCGGCCATCCACCACGCGCCGCGTGTCGCCCGCGTGGGCGTCGAGGTAGTCCTTGATCTTGAGCGTGCCGGTATCGAGCGTCTCGGCGAAGCGCTCCTCCTCGCCTCGGACCGCGTCCTGGATGCGGGCGCGCTCGGCGACGAGCTCCGGGTACGCGGGGCCCATCATCGACACGACCCACTCGACCGTCTTCCAGAGGAACGGGTCCGTGAGCCCGAGCATCCGCCCATGGCGCATGGCCCGGCGCATGATGCGTCGAAGCACGTAGCCGCGCCACTCGTTCGAGGGCGTCACGCCGTCGGCGATCAAGAAACTGGTCGCCCGCGCATGATCGGCGATGACGCGCATGGACACGTCGTCGGCCTCGCGGGCGCCATAGCGGCGCGGGGCGAGTGCGGCCACCGCCTCGATCAGCGGGGCCAGGAGGTCGGTGTCGTAGACCGACGCCTTCCCCTGCACGACGGCGGTGATGCGCTCGAGCCCCATGCCGGTGTCGATCGACGGCCGCGGCAGCGGCGTGAGCGTGCCGCGCGCGTCGCGGTTGAACTGCATGAAGACCAGGTTCCACACCTCGACCCAGCGGTCGCACTCACACGCAGGCCCGAGACACGGCCGGCCCGCGGCGACCTCGGCGCACCGAATCTGGTCGCCCTGGTGGAAGTGGACCTCGGAGCTGGGACCGCACGGTCCCGTGTCCCCCATCGCCCAGAAGTTGTCCTTCTCGCCCAAGCGCAGGACGCGATCGTCGCCGAACCCGGCCACGCGCTTCCAGAGGGCGAACGCGTCGTCGTCGTCGGTGTACACGGTCGCGATGAGCCGTTGGCGATCGAGCCCGAGGTCGCGCGTGAGGAATTCCCAGGCGAAGGCGATCGCGTCCGCCTTGAAGTAGTCGCCGAAGGAGAAGTTGCCGAGCATCTCGAAGAAGGTGTGGTGCCGCGCCGTGCGGCCGACGTTCTCGAGGTCGTTGTGCTTGCCGCCGGCGCGCACGCACTTCTGGCTCGACGTCGCGCGCACGTAGTCGCGCCGCTCCTCGCCGAGAAAGACGGACTTGAACTGAACCATGCCCGCGTTGGTGAAGAGGAGCGTCGGGTCGTCGCCGGGGACGAGCGACGACGAGCGCACGCGCGTGTGCCCGTTGCGCTCGAAATAGTGCAGGAACTTCTCGCGAAGCGCGGCGCCGGTCATACGTTCATAGTCGCGCCTCGGTCGGCGGGGTTTTTCGGATTAGCTCAGCCCCGCGACCTGCGGCGCGCACTACGGAAGGCTCATTGTATCACTCGCGGCTCAGTCCTCGAGCTGGAGGCCGACGCTCTCGCGGACGACGCGCGACACCACCGCCGCGGAGTAACCGCGACGCACGAGATGGTCGCGCAGCCGCGCGGCGGCCCGGGGGCGATCCGCACGCTGGAGCGCCGGCAGGCGGCGGCGGGCGACCGCGCGCGCCCGCTCGAGCTCGTCGTCGCCCTGGGCGGCGAGCGCCGCGTCGACCAGGGACCCGGCGACCCCACGCGCCCGCAGCTCCGCGCGCAGGCGCGCGGGGCCGTAGCCGCGCGCCGAGCGAGTGGCGACCCAGTGGCGGGCGAAGGCCGCGTCGTCGAGATAGCCACGCGCGGTGAGATCGGCGAGGACCTCGGCGGCGACCGGCGCCGGCGCACCGCGCCGGCGCAAGCGCACCGCCAGCTCGCGCGTGGTCCAGGCGCGTCGCGAAAGGAGATCGGCGGCGGCGAGCCGCGCGGTCCGCGCGTCGAGAGCTCGGCGCGGACCGCGCGGACCCGTTACGATTTCTTGAAGAAGGAGCTGCCGGCGGGTGAGACGGGCGCCCGCTCCTCCCGCCTCTGCTCGAACGACTGCTCGCCTGTCGAGAAGATGCCCCGGACCTTGAGGTCGAAGTCGTCGGCGTTGGTCGCCGCTTCCCGGGCCGTCTCGTACGAAATGGTGCCCTCTCGATAGAGCTTCAGCAGACACTGGTCGAACGTCTGCATGCCGTACTGCGATTGGCCCTGGGCGATGAACGCGGGGATCTCCGGCGTCCGCTTGGGCTCCCGGATGCAGTCCCTGATGGCGCCGGTGCCGACGAGCACCTCCACGGCCGGAATGCGCCCCTCCCCTCCGATCTTCGGGATGAGCCGCTGGGAGACGATGCCGACCATGACGGCCGCCAGCTGGTCACGGATCTGTTGCTCCTGATGGGGCGGGAAGGTGCCGATGATCCGGTTGACGGTCTCGCTGGAGTTGAGCGTGTGGAGCGTCGAGAAGACCAGGTGACCCGTCTCCGCGGCGTGGAGCGCGACCGACATGGTCTCCGGGTCGCGCATTTCGCCCACGAGGATCACGTCCGGGTCCTCGCGCAGGGCCGCGCGCAACGCAGTGGCGAAGCTCGACGAGTCGTGGCCGATCTCGCGCTGGCTGACCACGCAGCCGATGTCATCGTGGGTGAACTCGATCGGATCCTCGATCGTGATGATGTGATCGTTCCGCGTGCGGTTGATGTAGTCGATCATCGCCGCGAGCGTCGTCGACTTGCCCGAGCCCGTGATGCCGGTGACCAGCACCAGGCCGCGGCGTTCCATGGAAAGCTGCTCGAGCACCTCCGGCAGCCCGAGCTCCTCGAACTTCGGCTTCTTCGACGGGATCGAGCGCAGCACGGCCCGCACGGCGCCGAGCGCCAGGAACATGTTGACGCGGAACCGGCCGTAGTTCGGCACCGCGTATGCCGAGTCGACCTCCCGCCCGTCCTTGAGCTGGGTGTACATCCGCTCGGTGAGACACCGGCGCGCGATCGCGTCCATGTCGTCGGCGGTGAGCACGCCGAGATCCCCCTGGGGCACCAGGCGCCCGTGGATCCGGAGGACCACCGGCGAGTTCGCCTTCAGGTGGAGGTCCGAGGCGCCGCGCTCGACGCCGGTGACCAGGAGCTTGTCGAATTCCATCGCCATGAGCGGCTCCTATTTGATCGGCACGGCCTGGCGAAGCCCAAGAGCGTCACGGAGTTTCGCTTCGAGGTCGGCGAGCGTCGCCGCATTTTCCTGCAACCACTTCTTGGCGTTCTCGCGTCCCTGTCCGATCCGCTCGCTCTTGTACGTGTACCAGGTCCCGGACTTCTCGATGAGGCCGTGGTCGACGCCAGCGTCCAGCACGCTGCCCGCCTTCGAAATGCCTTCGCCGTAAATGACGTCGAACTCCGCCTCCCGGAAGGGCGGCGCGAGCTTGTTCTTGACCACCTTGACCTTGGTCCTCACTCCGAGCGACTCGGTCCCCTGCTTGATCGCGTCCTGCCGCCGGATGTCGAGCCGCATGGAGGCATAGAACTTCAGGGCGCGCCCGCCCGAGGTCGTTTCAGGCGAGTTGTGGACCACGACCCCATCGACCAGATAGGTGTGGGAACCCTCGACTTGCAGATCGAAGCGGTGGGTGGCGCGCGTGCTCGGCTTGACGTAGCGCCTGAGAACTCGCGCGGGGACGGCACGTAGCCGCTCGCGATTCGGGAGCGCATCGCTCTCGAGCGGAGGATGCCAGGTGAATCGCCCGCGCAGGCTCGGGTGAAGCTTGTAGTCCACGGAGGGGTGGACGTAGGGCGCGATCAGCGCGTGGAGTCGAGCAGTCTGTTCAGAGCTGAACCAGAAACCGCGGCCATCGTCGCGGGGGCGCCCGATGTGGAAGCGCTCCATGGCCTCGATCACGCGTTCGCGGGACTCGCCGGCGAGCGCCTTGTTGTAGAGGACCGCCTTGCCCTTGCCCCAGCGTGCATACGAGCCAGCGAACGAGCCGTCATCCCCGTACCACACGGCGAGGCCACGGGCATCCAGCCGCTCGAGCACCGCGCTCGAGGCAATGCGGCCCCGGCCCGCCCCGTAGTATTCCGTCAATAGGTCGGCCAGCGCCGCCGTCGCGATCGTATCGAAACCAAACCCGTTCCCAGTCCGCTTGATCGGACCGGCGAAAGGCGCGAGCATGTCCCGCTTCCACTGCAGATAGTCCTTCTGCGCCACACCGTGCCCGACTCGGAAGCTTGCGAGGTGAGTGCTGAGTCGGCGAAGCGATCCGTCACCGAAGCTGCCGCCGAGGACCACCTGCCACTGGTCGGTCGTCAGTGAGTAGTCTTTCACGGATACGAGCACTTCGTCACCGACCCCGAGATCACCGGCTCTGACCCGACCGCGGGGCGTGAAGATGACATGATTCTCAGTCGCCGCGAAGTGGCGCCGCCCGGCGCGCCCGCCCTCGACCTCGAACTGCAGGAAATGATCGGCACGGCCATTGTCGAACCAGTTGACGACCCGCCGCGGCTCGATCCTTCCCGTCTCCGGATCCCAGGAGAGCACCTCGACCGCGCGTCGCTGGTTGACGAGCTTGCCAATCTTCTCGCTGGTCCCGTCCGCGAGGACGACCCGCGTGGAGTAATGAAAGCACCCGAACATTACCCCGATCTTCTCGCGGATCTGGTTGATGAAGATCACGACCGCGCCTGAGCGCGAGATGGCGGCGGTGAGCTTGCGGAGCGCCTGGGACATGAGGCGCGCCTGCAGGCCCGGCAGCGAGTCGCCCATGTCGCCGTCGAGCTCGGCACGGGGAACCAGCGCCGCGACCGAATCGATCACGATCACGTCGACGGCGTTGGAGCGAACGAGCGTCTCGGTGATCTCGAGCGCCTGCTCGCCGGTGTCCGGCTGCGAGATGAGCAACTCGTCGGTGTTGACGCCAAGCTTCTTGGCGTAGATCGGGTCGAGCGCGTGCTCGGCGTCGATGAATGCGGCGATGCCACCCAGGCGCTGGGCTTCCGCGATGACGTGCAACGCGAGCGTGGTCTTGCCCGAGGACTCGGGGCCGTAGATCTCGGTGACCCGTCCCCGCGGCAGACCGCCGACACCGAGCGCCACGTCGAGCGTGATGGCGCCGGTCGGAATGACGGCGATCTCCTCGAGGGGCCCGTTCGCGCCGAGGCGCATGACCGAGCCCTTGCCGAACTGCCGCTCGATCTGCGCGATCGCCAGCTCCAGGGCCTGCCGTCGCTCGCTCTTCGCCTCAGCCATACGCCTCTCCTTGAATCATCCTCGCACGCCCGCTGCACGTTGCGTTACCGCTTTCGAGCATTCTAGGGGGGCCCCGGCAGGGGCGTCAATGTCCGGACATTCAGACACGGCGCCCGACATCTCCGCCGAGGCTCACGGTGGCCAGCTCCGTGTATCGGGCGCCCCGCGGGGACAGCTCGCTGCGCATGAGCGAGGCGCCCGCGACGCGGATCCGGCCGAACTCACACCCCGCGGCGCCCCGCAGGGCCTCGGCGAGGGTCGGGTTTCGCCCGGGCTGGCGCGCCCGGCCGAGCGTGATGTGCGGGGAGAAGGGCCGCTCGTCGCGGGCGAAGCCGAGCCCCGCGAGGGCCTCGTCCACGCGGCCGGCCAGATCGACCATCGCGCCGGCGCCTGCCGTCACCCCGGCCCAGACGACCCGCGGACGCGTCACCGATGGGAAGGCGCCGAGCCCCGCACAATGGGCGTCGAAAGCGTTCACGTCCGAGGCCGCCCCCGTGAGCGCGCTGACGATGGCGCCGATCCGGCCCTCGGCGACCTCGCCGAGGAACTTCATGGTGAGATGGAGATTCCCAGGAACCACCCAGGCCACATCGCGCGCCACGGGTCGCAGCCGCTCGATCGCCGCCCCGAGCTCTCTTCGGATGGCGTCGTCGAGCAGGATCGCGACGAACGCGCGGATGCCGTCTATCGGGCGTCCAGCAGCTGCAGCAGGTTCCGAATGCCCTGTCGCCGCTCCGGATCGGTCTCGGCAGCGAGCGCGGCGCGCAGATCGGTGATCGCCCCCGGGCGGTCGCCCTTGAGCTCCCGCTCGAGGCCGCGCGCCGCCAGCCCCCGCGAATCGAGCGGAGCCTGCGCCGGGGGAATCGGGGTTGATGCCGGCGCTGAGGCGGGCGGGCCGGTCCCCGGACCCGGAGCGGCGGCGGGAGCGGGCGCCGGCGGGGACGATGTCAGCACGGCGGGCCGCGCCACCGGCGGTGCGCTGTCGACGGCGGCGCGCATCCGCGCCTTCTGTCGCGGCTCCGGCTCGAGCTCGATCGCCCGGAGCCAGTCGGCTCGGGCCGGGTCCGTGTCGCCGGCGAGCCACCGCGCGCTGCCGCGCGCGAAGAGGGCCTCGGCGTGACGAGGGTTCACCGAGAGGGCTGTCGTGAAATCGGTGATCGCGCCCTGGTAGTCGCGCTTCGAGACCAGTACCAGGCCTCGGTTGAAGAGGACGTCGCCGTCGCGCGACCCGAGCGCGAGCGCCTTCGTGTAGTCCTCGTTCGCGCCGTCCAGGTCGCCCAGGCGCGCCCGGACGATGCCGCGGTTGGCGTACGCGGGAGCCGACTCCGGCGAGCGGCGGATCGCCTCGTCGAACGCCTCCTTCGCAGCCAGATCCTGGCCTCGCTGGGCAAACGAGAGGCCACGGTCGAAGGGCGTGATGGTCGAGCACGCCGCGGCCGCCACGATCAGCACGAGACTCCACGCTCTCACGGTTGTCCCTTCAGGGACCGCCGGAGCATGTCGAGCGCCGCCTGGGTCGACTGCCACTTCACCGCGGCCCGGTCGCCGGCGAAGTGAAAGCGTCGCGCGAGGGCGTCGCCCTGGACGGCCAGACCGATGAAGACGGTGCCGACGGGCTTCGTCGGCGTTCCGCCGTCGGGGCCGGCGATGCCTGTGATGGCGAGCCCACACGGCGCGCCCGCGCGCGTGGCGATCCCGAGCGCCATCGCCTCGGCACACGGCGCGCTGACGACCCCGTGCGTTTTCAGGATCGACTCGGGGACGCCGAGCAGCTCCTCCTTCGCTCGGTTCGAGTACACCAGAACGCCCCGCTCGAAGTACGCCGAAGAGCCCGGAACGTTGGTCAGGCGGTGGCCCAGCAGCCCGCCCGTGCATGACTCCGCCACGGCCAGTGTCAGCCTCCGCGCGAGCAGCATGCGGCCAACGACCAGCTCCAGAGTGTCGCCGTCGCGCCCGAAACAGTCGCCGCCGAGGATGGCGACGATCGCTGCTTCGGCCTTGGCGAGGCTCCGCGCGGCCTCGGCCGGCGTCGAGGCGCGTGCGCGCAGCCTCACCCACACCTCGCCGTCGGCGGGGATGGTGGACACGGTCACCTCGCCTTCCCGGCCCAGCCAGTCGACGAGCCGCTCCTCGACATCGGCGAGGCTCAGGCCGGCCGTCCGGAGCGTCCGAACGAGCGCGGTCCCGCGCCCGCTCGCCCACGCGCGCGCGAAGGGCGCCAGATGCTGCTCGATCATCGACTGGACGCCGGCGTCGCGGGCAAGGACGGCGAAGGCGCGCGGGCCGCTCTCGAGGGCCCACCCGGCTTCGCCGTCGGCCGTGACCCACACCGTCGTGCCCTGCGGCAGGAGAGCCAGGCGTTCCGCCCGTCGGGGCAGCGGTCGGTCGAGCCGCCGGTAGCGCTCCTGGAGCGCGGCAAGGAGACGCTCGTTGAGCACGAGCCGCGTGCCGCTCACGCGCGCGAGCACGCGGCGCACGATGTCACCGGCCGAGCCTCCGCCGCCCGCGAGCACCACCGTCAACGCCTCGTCGGGCCCGAGCGCCCGTTCCAGCGCGGCTTCATCGTCCTCGATGAAGCCGCGACTCGCGACGGCAATGCCCGCGGCGGCGAGGGCGGCGGCGACGGCCGCATCGTCCGCGCCGGCGGACGGCATCCCTCCGACCGTCACGATGTGGGCGCTCGCCGTCATGGCCAGGCGAGGGTGGCGCGGCCGATCGCGATCACGGCGAGAGCGTACAACGCCGCGATCAGGTCATCCACCATGACGCCGATGCCGCCGGCGACCCGCTGACTTGCACGCGCGGGGAACGGCTTGGTGATGTCGAAAATCCTGAACAGGACCAAGCCCACCGCCAGCACCGCGACCGTCGGCGGAAACGGGAGAACGGTGAGCGTCATCCCGGCCACCTCGTCGATGACGATCGCGCCCGGATCCTTGGCGCCGAGGAGGCGCTCGGCGCGGTGAGCCGCCCAGGTCCCGGCGAGCGTGACGGCGACGAAACACAGCAGCAGACCGGAGCGCGAGAACGGAATGATCCACACGATGAAGGCAGTGAGGACGCTGGCGACCGTACCCGGCGCCAGTGGCGAGTAGCCGGTGCCGCAGCCGGTCGCGATGACGAGCGCTACACGGTCTACCGCCGCGGCCCGCCTAGGCGCGCTCGCCGACGAGCTCGTATCCCTCGACCTCGACGATGCGAATGCGCGCGAAGTGGCCCGGCGTCAAGCTCCGGTCGCGGAGGTACACGACCCCGTCGATCTCGGGCGCTTGACCTGCGGTCCTCCCCTCCCACGCGAACGCAGGATCCTCGCTGGGGCCGTCGACCAGGACGTCCGTCACGGCGCCGGCGAGCGCGGCGCCGCGCTCCCAGGCGACGCGGTCCTGATATTCCTGCACGAGCGCGGCGCGTTCCGCCGCGACCTCGGCCGCGACCTGGTCGGGATACTTGGGCGACGGCGTCCCCTCTTCGGCCGAGTAGGTAAAAACGCCGAGGCGGTCGAAGCGGACCTCGTCGAGAAATTCGAGGAGATTTTGGAACGCGGCCTCCGATTCGCCGGGGAAGCCGACAAGCACCGTCGTGCGGACGGTCAGCCCCGGGATCGCCTCGCGGAAGGCACGCACGATATCTCGAATCCGCGTCGCGGTCACGGCGCGTCGCATGGCCTTCAGCACCCCGTCGTCACCGTGCTGCACGGGCATGTCCAGGTATGGGACGACGCGCGCGCGCGCCCATCGCTCGATGAGCCGGTCGTTGACGTGCGCGGGATGCAGGTACATCGGGCGGATCCATGGCATCCGCGTTTCGCCGAGCGCCAGCAGGAGCTCGGCGATGTCCCCGTTACCCGGCAGATCGCGGCCGTAGGCGAGCGTGTCCTGCGAGACCAGGATCGCTTCCTGCACGCCGCGCGCCGCCAGTCCTTCGACCTCCTTCACGACGTCGGCGAGCGGCCGGCTCCGGTGACGGCCGCGGAACTGGGGAATCGCACAGAAGGTGCAGCCCATGTCGCACCCCTCCGCGATCTTCACGTAGGCGTAGGGCACGCGGCCCGTCAGGAGACGCGGTGTCGTCGCGTCGTAAAGATAGCCCGGCGGCGCCGAGGTCGCCCAGTCGTGACGGCCCGCCGCCTGACGGACCAGCTCGACGATCCGGGAGAGGTTCGCGGTGCCGAGGATCCCGTCGATCTCGGGCATCTCCGTGAGAATGTCCCCGCCATAGCGCTGGGTGAGGCAACCGGTGACGATGAGCACCCGGCACGAGCCGCGCTCCTTCAGCTTCGCGAGCTCGAGGATGGTGTCGATCGATTCCTCGCGCGCGCGGTCGATGAAGGCGCACGTGTTGACGATGAGGCACTCCGCGTCCTCGGGCTGCTCCACGAGCGGAAATCCGGCCTCGGTCAGCATGCCGAGCATCAGCTCGGAGTCGACCTGGTTCTTCGGGCAGCCGAGGGTCGTCAGGTGAATCTTCATTTCTGGAAGCCCAGTATACCCTGCCGGCCTGGGACTCTAGACGCTGCGGTAGTTCGTGAACTGGAGCGCGATGCCGAGATCCTTGTCCCGCAGCATCGCGATGATCTTTTGGAGATCGTCGCGGTTCTTCCCGGCCACGCGGACCTGGTCCTCCTGGATGGACGCTTGCACCCTGATCTTCGAGTCCTTGATGAGCCGGACGATCTCCTTGGCGCGCTCGATCGGGATCCCCTGCTGGAGCGCGATCTTCTGCCGGAGCACGCCGCCGGCGGCCTGTTCGACCTCGCCGTAGGTGAGCGCCTTCAGCGGCACGCCGCGCTTGTGCAGGCGCGACTGGAGAATGTCGACCACCGCCTTGAGCTTCATGTCGTCGGGCGCCGTGAGAGTGATGTCGGTCTTCTCGAGCGTCACGTCGCACTTCGCGCCCTTCAGATCGTAGCGCGTCGCAATTTCCCGGCGCGCCTGGTCGAGCGCGTTCGTCACCTCCTGCATCTCGAGCTTGCACGCGATGTCGAACGAGTTCTCAGCGGCCATCGCCCTCCCCCTACTTGAGCGGCACGATCACGACACCCTTCGGCGCGACGAAGGTGAAGGTTCGGTCCGGCAGCCCGCTGTTCACCGCCAGTTTCGTGAAGCGCATCGTCACCGTGTTCTCGAACTGATCGTGCACCACGGCCCGCCTGATCTCCCAGTTCTTCCCCTCGACCGACAGGATCAGGCGCGTCAGCGTCGGGAGCGGCTGCTTCGGGGTGAGGTCGAGGACCCAGTTCCCCTCGGCGTCCTTGGGCTGGGCTGGGTTCAGGAAGCGCACCTGGAACTCGGCGCGCAGACGACCGAGCCCGGCGAGGAAGCTCCCGGCCGGCCCGGCCAGGGCCTCAGGCGCCTGGGCCACGTTCGCCTGGTTCAGCGTCGGTGTATAGACCCAGAGCTTCTTGCCGTCGGAGACGATCTCCTGGGGGGTGGGCTCCGTGAACTCCCAGCGGAGCTTGCCTCCCTTCTTCAAGTAGACCGTCCCCCGAGCCGGAATCGTCTGGTTGAGGCTCTTGTTGAACGCGGTCTGGGTGAAGTCGGCGCGGAGGTCGATCATACGACCGTAGGCCGCTTCGATGTCACGAACGACCTCGTCCAGTGGCTGGGCCGAGACCGGCCCGGCCGCGACGAGCACGGCCAGCGTCAGCACGGCGACAGCTTTGACCATGGACTCACTCTACACTAGAGTTCCGCCGTGCCCGCGAGCACCCCCACGATCCTCGCGCTCGACTTCGACGGCGTCCTCTGCGACGGCATGTCCGAGTACTTCTGGACGGCGTGGCGCGCGTGGCGCCGGCTCCGACCGTCCGTCGCGCCGGACCCGCCCCACGGGCTCTTCGAGCGCTTCGCGCGGGTGCGGCCGGTCGTCGAACGGGGCTGGGAGATGCCCCTGGTGATCATGGCGCTGCTGTCGGGCGCCGGCGAGGCGGAGATCCTCGAGCGCTGGCGCCCGGAGGCGCTCCTGGGCGAGCTGGGGCACGCGCACGACGAGGTCGCCGCCGTGCTCGACGGCGTCCGCGACGAGTGGATCGCCGCGGATGAGGGCGACTGGCTCGACCAGCACCGCTTCTACCCCGGAGCGATCCAGCGGATCCAGCGGCTGACCGGAGGGCCGACGCGCGTCGTCATCGTGACGACCAAGGAGGGTCGCTTCGCGCGGAAGCTCCTGGTACGGCAGGGGCTGGACCTCGGCGTCGAGGACGTCTACGGCAAGGAGGCGGGGCGGCCCAAGCCCGTGATCTTGCGGGAACTGGTCGAGCCCCGCTCACCGGCGCGCAGCCTCTGGTTCGTGGAGGACCGACTGAAGACCCTCGAGGCCGTGAAGAGCACGCCGGGTCTCGACGACGTCGGGCTCTTTCTTGCCGGCTGGGGTTACAACACGCCCCGGGACCGCGAGGCGGCACGCGGCGACAGCCGGATCGTTCTGCTCTCGCTCGAGCGGTTCGCCGGTGACTTCCCGGCGTGGGTGAAGGCATAATCCCGGCCACGGGAAAGCGCCAGGGCTCTCGGCTCGGGCCCCGTCCGGATCACGATGGCTCGTTCCTCGGGCTCGGCGTGCCACCGCCCTACCCCACGTGGGGCGGGATGCTCTCGCTGGCGGGGCTCGACCACATGTACCATGCGCCCTGGGCTCGCGATCTGGCCCGCCGTCGCCGTCTTCGGCTTCAACAATGCTGGGCGACGCGCTGCGCGACCTGCTCGACCAGCGCCTCAAGGGCGGCTGCCCAGGCGCCTCCAGACCGACACACTTGACGCGACCCGGCTGAGTCGTCAAAGTACCCGCGTGGATCAGGAGCTCGTCGCCTACCTCGACCGCCGTTTCTCGGAGCTCAAGTCCGAGCTCAGGTCGGAGCTCACGCTCGAACTCCGAGGCGAAATCACCACGAGCGCGGCATGGGTCACGTCGGAGCTCCGCGGCGAGATCGCCGCGAGTGGCGCGGGGCTCAAGTCCGAGATCACGCTCGCGCTTCGCGCCGAGATTGCCGCGAGCGCCGCCGAGACCCGTCGCCACTTCGACGTCGTCGCCGAGCGCCTGATGGACAAGATTCAGCTGGTGGGCGAGGGCGTCATCGGCGTGGACCAGAAGCTCGACCGCTTCCGCGGCGAGGTCGCCGCGGAGTTTCGGCAGGTCGATCGCCGTCTGCTCCGTCTCGAAGCGCGCGCTATCGGCTAGCCGCCATCTCCGACACGATCAACCGGTAGTCGGGCCGCGGCTTGAAGCTGACCCGCCGGCTCACGCCGTACACGATCACTTCCTGGAACAGCTCGAGCCACGGCTTCTCGTCGTGGATGATCTGCGTCGCCTCGGTGTAGAGGGCACGCCGCTTCGCCGGGTCGAGCGCGTAGCGCGCCTGCTCCATCAGCTCGTGGAAGCGCTGGCCCGGCTGGCTGCCGATCCAGTATTTGCCGTTGAAGCCGTTCGGGTGCCACAAGCGCCAGAGGCTTCCGTCGGCGTCGAGGAGCATCGACTGCGGGTTGCCCAGGAGCAGGCCATTCGGTGGGACGGCACGCTCGTTGAGCATGCCCTGGCGCGCACCCATCTCCATCATCTCGATCTTCGCGAGGATGCCGACCTTCGTCCACATGTCGGCCATCGTCTCGAGCAGGAACTTGTCGTTGACCATGGTGCCGCTGCCGGCGTAGAGCGTCACGTCGATGCCGCTCGGGCGTCCCGCCTCGGCCAGGAGCTGCTTCACCTTCGCCGGGTCGAAGGGATACGGCTTGAGCGCCGGGTTGTAGCCGAAGTCGGTATCCGCGACGCCGCCGCTGCAGGGCTTACCCTGCCCGGCGTAGAGGTTCCGGATGATCGAGCCGACGTCGAGTGCCCAGTGCAGCGCCTAGCGCGCTTGTCGACGAGCGGCGGCTAGCCCCGTTGATCGAGAGGGTGACGATGCGGCTCGAAGGGGTGCCGAAGCGCCGTGTCCCAGCGGGTGAGCGTGTCGTAGAGGTTGTAGAAATAGTTCACCGTCAGGACCTGCGTGCTCCGGCCCGGATCCATCGTCGTCGCCTCGGGTAGCTGCGCCTCGGCCGGGCGGAGCCCCAGCCCCGCGACGGCCTGCAGCGCGCGCCGCCCCGCGCGAGTATAGCGCGAGGACGTGATAGGGTATCTGCCATGTCGATAGCGGCCGGCGGCTCAGCGGGTCAAAAGACGGTCGTCGTGCTGGGCACCGCGACGCCGGGCGGCGGCTTTCCCGTGTACGGCGCGGCCTTCGCCGACACCGTGCACGAG